>FWPV01001067.1_pt1 | contig 79205 bp, 66 predicted proteins | sample 2228371 | NCBI WGS metagenome assembly FWPV01 (sample SAMEA103939776, study PRJEB20133) | metagenome
AATGCGGCTGATGAGCGTCCAGGTGGAGGCGCGAAGGTAAACGATGAGATCGGGTTTGCGCAGATAATCGGTCATCACGGCGAAAAGATCACAATAGTTTTCATAATCGCGGTCGCTCATATACCCTTGCCGGTGAAGAATGTAGGCGAATATTTCCGCGTCTTCATAGATGGAGCGGTCTTGAACGCAGGGCACTTTGCTCTCCGATATGGCTCGCTGATCGATGAAACGTTTGGAGAGAAAATAGACCTGGAGATTAAAGCTCCAGCGCGCCATGTCGCGGTAGAAATCGTCCAGATAGGGATTGTCGATCACGCGTTCGTAGTACGGTTTCAGCTTCAGTTCTTCGGCCAAATGGGCGGTCAGCGTGGTTTTGCCGACGCCGATGTTGCCCGCCACGGCGACAAAGAAGGGCTTTTTTTCCACCGAAGAATTCATCCTTTCCATTTTTCAGTCAGTTTTTGTAGAAACGTTTCGGGCCTCCTCGCCGAACATCAGGTCGCGGATCGGTTTTCCAAAGAAATCGGTGATGCGAAAGTAAAAGCCGAGCTCGCCGAACGAGGCGTCCACGCGCACCAAAATCAGATTGAGCCCAGGAGCGAGCCGCGCCGGGATGCGGTCGTGATCGATGAAGGCGGGCATCTTTTGGTTGATCACCGTCAACAGCTCGCCGTTGGACCATACTTTCAAGCGGCCGTTCGCGCCGAAATGGAGCATCACCTTTTTTACGGCGGGCGAATAGACCGGCAGCAGGGCATAGACCGTATGGTTGAAGCGTGTTTGCGCCGCCTGATGCAGATCGAGGTAGCCGTCAAAGACCGAATCGCACGCGGCCGGCGGCCCCAGGGCGGACAACCGTTGTTCCCAATCCTCGTTGCGGCACTCTTCCGGCCAAAAGAGCCCACGAAGGCCTTTGCGGTTGTCGAAAGGACCGATCACGCGCCAATCGCTTTCCACCGGCCTACCGGCGGCGACCAGGCGTTCGGCGGCGGACTGAAAACGGCCGCTCATAACGTCCCCCGCCGCCTGAACAATAGCCTCTTGAGCGGTCAGCGACGGGTTGCCGCTGAAGCGGCTGAATTCGCAAAAACCGTCAATTGCAGGGCGGACATTCGCGCCGCGCCGCGCAGCCTCCGCCAAACCTTTATAAAAATACTTCCAATAATAGTTCCAGGCGATCGGCCCGCTCGATTGATAAACCTCCGGCGAAGGGCATAAATGCGGTCGCGCCGCAGCTTCGTCGATTCCGTACAGAAAAAAGACCCAGCGATAAGCCGAAACGATCTGCGACGCCAGGGGCGATGACTGCTTTTCGAGATAGGCGCCCAGCAGTCGGTTCACGGCCTCGAAGCCGACGCCCGCTTCCAAGGCGGCTGCAGAAATGCGGAACAGCCGCTCGGCTTCGTAATCCGGCCCGCTCAGCAGCGATTCTTCCGCTTCGATGAGTTGAAGGAAGCGGCTGCGATTTTGTGCGGAAAAAGCGTCGAGTTTCAACAGCACCTCGGCGATCCACAGCTCGTCCTGAGGCGAAACCGGCGCCTTCTTCAGGAGCTGTTCAGCGCCTTGCGGGTTTCCGTCTGCGATTTCGATGAGGGCGGCAAAGGGCAACGCCGAGCGCCGCTCATAAGGGTCTTTCGAAGCCGCCAGGCGATTGACCAAACGGCGAGCCTTCTTCACCTTTCCCAGATCCAGGTATGCGGAAATCAGATGCAGTTTGGCCGGGGTAAATTGGCGGTTTTTTTTGAGCGCCGCCTTGTATCTGTCAACGGCTTCCTCCACGCGGCCGAAGCGTTGAAGAATCTCGCCGTAACTGTCCTGCGGGTTGGCTTCGTCGGGGGCCAGCTCGGTATATTTATCCAAGGCCTCGAAGGCGCGATCGGCATCGCCGAGGTAGGCGTATGAGTAGGCGAGAAGGTTGTAGGCCAATTTGTGCTGCGGGTCGAGGTCGACCACCGTTTCGAGGTAATCCACGGCGCGGCGATAATCGCGGACGACGCCGAAATAATACTCGCCGAGCTGCATGTGACCGAGGGCGTCTTCGGGGTAATCGCGCGCGTATTGCTCGTAATAGCGGAGGGCGGCGACGAGATCGCCGTCCACGCGGGCCTTCATGGCAAGAATGGGCAGCCGCTCACGGTCGCTGAGACCGGGCGACTGCAGAGCGCGGTTGAGCCACGGCCTCGCCGAAGCGGGTTGGTTGAGTCCGTAATAGCAGACAGCCAGACGGAAGCAGGCCAGGGCAAAGGTCGAATCCTCGGCCACTGCGGCCTTGAACTTTTCCAGCGCCTGTGGAAAAAGAAAGCCTTCCATCAAAGCCATGCCTTCGAGATAGAGGCGGTAGGCTTCCAGCGAACGAGTGGCGACGGCCGGGGGAAGACTTTCCGGTTCATCCGTGGCGCCGCTCTCTTCGAGCGCGGCGCGGATGCGCAGTGCCTGGGGCGCGATCATGCGGAACATATCGCCGATGTCCAAAGTCGGCGAGGCGCACTCGAGGGTCAGCCTTTTTTCTCCGCTCAGACCCTGCCAAAGGTTCAGCTCGGCCTTCAGGGTGTCGCCGCGGCTAAAAAAGCGGCCGGTGACGAGGACGTCGGCTCCCAAGGCCTCGGCGGCAAGGCGACAAACGGGTGGGGAGACGACATCGGCAGGGCGAATCCGTGCACGTTCCAAAGCAACGGCGACGCTGCGGTTCGTCATCAGGTTCAGCCGCCGTGAGGGCGAAAGGTTGATCGCCAGCATATCCGCAAGCCCTTGGCTCAGCCAAGACAGGTCGCTTCGCCCGTCCTCGTTGGTCAGCGGCAGAATGGCGATCTTGACCTTTTCCGCCACGGCCATTCGTACGGCACGCACTCGTTCGCGAGACATCGCTTCGCCGGGCCGGCGACTCAGTTGAATGCGGCGCTCCTCGTGCGAACCGCAGTCGACCAGCGTCATGAGAACGAGCAGCAGAAGAAACGGAACACCTCTTTTCGCGACCATTTTGCCCTTCATTCGATTTTTAAAACAACCATGGTCAGGTCATCGTGCGGTTCGGCGCCCGCCGCATGTTCTTTTACCCTGCGCAAAAGATGACCGCCCGCCTCCTCGGCGGAACCGGCGGTCCAGCTCAGCGCTTCGGCCAATTGCTCTTCTCCGAGCGGTTCAAGACGGCCGTTCATGGCATCGGAAAGGCCGTCAGTATAGAGAAGTAGGAGGTCGCCGGACTGCAGCAACAGCCGTTCTTCGACCGTATGGGCCTCGAAATGATCGTCCGCCGCCATGCCCAGCCCGATGCCGGCGGGCACATGAACGCTCACGCTGCCGTTCGCCCGCCGCAACAACGGCGGGTTATGACCGGCGCGCACGTAAGTAAAGGTGCGGGCGTCCACGTCGACAACTCCATAGATCATGGTGGCGAACACTCGCTTGTCGACGTTGCGGTTCAGCAAGCGGTTCAGGCGAAGGAGAAGCTCCTTCGGAGAATGGATGAGATGGGTCATGGCGCTCATCATGCCCTTGATTTCGGCCATGTAAAAGGCCGCTGAGGTTCCTTTGCCGGAAACGTCGGCGACGGCCACGCCCAGCCGTTTCTCGTCGATGACGAAATAGTCGTAATAATCGCCGCCCACCTTTTGCGCCGGCAGGCAAAGGCCGAAGACCTGAAGGCCGTCGAGACGGGGTTCCTCGACGGGCAGCAGGCTCTGCTGCACTTGGCGGGCGATTTCCAGCTCTTTCTGCAGTCGCTCCTGTTCCGCCAGCCGGCGCAGCAGAAAGCTGTTGCGCACCGCCAAAGCCGCCTGACTGCTGAGCGTGCGCAGAAAACGGATTTCGTCGCCGTCGTAGCCGGAGCCGTCGTTTTCGGGGCCGAGAAGGAAGAACCCGAGGGTTTCTTCGCTGCTGATCAAGGGGGCGAGGAGTTCGATCTTTCGCAGACCGGCGGCCGACTGCAGCCGCGCCTGCAGTCGTTCGAAAGCGTCGCAGCAGCGGAGATCGCGTACGAAAAACGGGTCGCGACGGGCCAGGCATTCGCTTGCGCAGGCTTCATCGAGCGGCTCAGCGACGGGCCGTTCAAGGCCCCGCGGCGCCGCCCACTGCGACCAGGCGGTCACGCCGTCGCCGCGTCGCTCCAGCAGAATCAGCACGCCCCCTTCCGCGCCCATATAGCCGACGATCCGCTCGGTGACCAACTGCAGCAGCCTGTGGTGCTCCAACGACAACATCAGGTCTTGGGAAAAGGCGTCGACATAGCTTTTCTCACGCAGCCGCCGCGTCATATAGTTGTAGCTGTCGGCCAGGCGGCCCAACTCGTCCCGAGTGTTGACCCGCACATGGACGCCCAGATTACCGAGCGAAACCTGAATCATGGCGTCGGACAAGCGTTCGAGCGGCTGGGTGATACGGCGGCCGACAACGATGGAGAGAAGGACCACGCCGGCAAAGGCGCCTGCCAAGATATAGGCGTTGATCAACAGATTGCGGCGCGCACGGTTGTTGTAACCGATGAGCGAAAAGCCGACGTCGACGCGGCCGAGACTGTAGCGGCCGGTGCGGATTTCGACCGGCACATGATCAAAGTCCCTCCAGCTTTCTGCCGCCACCTCGCCGCGGCTGAGGCGCTGGATGATGTCGATTTCGTCCTCCGGGGTCAGCAGGGCGGCGTCGCCGATCTCCAGATATTGAGGATTGAGCGCATAGGCCAGCAGGCGTCGTTCGCGATCGAAGATGGCGATGTAAACGACATCCTTGCCGGCGTCGGTGTCGAGGATGCGTTTTATCCACTCCTGATAAACGATAATGTCGTCGCCGGCGGTCAGGCGGATGGAGGCAATCTGCATGGCGGTGCGTTCCATAAACTCGCGGAGCTGCACGCGTTCGGCTTTGATCTGCCTCAGGGTGATCAGGTGGAACACAAGGAGCATCAGCAGAAACACCAGCCCGGCGATCAAGGCGGAGAGCTTGACCCAAATACGGTTGAAGAGGTGTGGCGCCGGCATCTTCATGACGAATTAAGATAGGAATGATTTGCCAATATCGCAAAGCATAGATTGAACTCGGCTTAATGTCCCTCAGAATCTGCGTATTCGCCTTTTTCGGTCTTCAGAGCGATGTTGAGCTCCTTTGCCCACTGAAGAAGTTCGACGCAGAAAGAATAGCCGTAGGCGCCCGCCCAAACAGGGCAAAGCGTGGTATTGGTCAACAGCAGGTCGCTGTTCGGATTCCAGAGGCCGGCCTCGACCGCTCGGCGCCACTCGACCGTATGCGGAATCGGCGAAAAGGCCGCCGGGTAGACGCGGGCGCCCAGATCATGAACGAGGCGGGCGCTGTTGCGGAACTCCTCGGGCGGCTGGCCGGGAAGGCCCATCAACACATAGACCCCGATGTCTCTGCGACGGTAACCGGCGGCCTCGAGGCGATCGAGAGCGCCCTTGAGTTCGTCCGTCGTGACTTTGGAGGACATGCTGCGCTGTCGATCGGGATTGGACGTTTCGAAGCTCAGGCGGATGGTCTCGACGCCGGCTTCTTTGAACAACTGTGCCGTCTCCTCGTCGATGAAGCGCGGCGTGAGGCCGTTGGGGGTGTGCAGCCGCAGCGGCAGGCGGCGTTCCGCCAGCCCCCGCAGAATCGGCTTGATCCCGATCTCCGACTGCAGCAGCAGGGCGTCGTCGAAAAAGGCCAGGTTGCGCACGCCGAGCGAAACAAGCCCTTCGATTTCGGCCAGCACGTTTTCGGGGGAACGGCGCCGGTAGCCGCGGGTAAGGAGCCGCGAAGCGCAGAAACTGCAGGCGTTGGGACATCCTCGGGACGTCAGCAGCGCCGCCGACGACAATCGCGGATAAAGATCGAAAGCCGGAAAGGGAAGCTCGTCCAGGCTGCTGTAGGAGAAATCGGCGCCGGAGCCTCCGGTGACGGCCGCCGCGCGATGCAGAACCGCCTCTTCACCTTCGCCGACGATCACCTCATCGGGCTGCACCACGGCTCGGGCGTGATCGGGACAAAGGGTGGCGTATATTCCGCCGAGAAGAATGACGGCGCGCGGAAAACGGCGGCGCAGCAGAGCCGCGGCGTCGCGCACGGCCGGGTACCAATAGGTCATGACCGAGGTGATGAGGATCAGGTCGGGCGGCGGCAGGGCGTCAAAAAGTTCGGCGACCACATTCGGCGGCATGCCGTAGCGGCACCAGCGGCGCGGCACCGAGCGCAGCACCTCGGGCTTTTCGATGGGCTCACGGATGAATTTGCCGCTGCCGTCCGGCTTGTCATGAGCTTCGCCCAAAGCGGGGTGATGGCGGTCGAGGCAGTCGATCAGGTGCACCCGGTAGCCGAACCGACGCAGCAACGCACCGATGGTGAGCAGCCCGATCGGCTTGATCCAGAAATCATAGGCGGCAAAATCGTAAATCCAGGGATTGAACAACAGGACGGTTTTTCCCGACGGCTTCATAAGGGTCATTTGATGTCGATCATCAGCAGCATCACGTCGTCGTGCAGCTCGCCGCCGCTCCAGCTCTTGACGTCGTCGACGATCCTGCGGCAGGCCTCGGCCGTCGCCTCGCCGCGGTGCCTCAGAACCGACCCTTTGAGCTGTTCGAGGCCGAAGCTGCGCCGTCCTCGGTCTTCGGCTTCGAGAATGCCGTCGGTATAAACGACGAGCCGGTCGCCCCGATTCAGGGGCCGCGAGCTCTCGCTGAAGGTCTGCGCCGCCGAAGGCATGAAGCCGATGATCAGATTCTGCGACGGCAGTTCCACCAGAGACCCGTTACGGTCCATCAACAGCGCCGAGGGGTGAGCCCCTCCCGCATAGGTCAGCGCCAAGTTCTTCAAATCGACATGCAGCGAAAAGATGGTCATGAACAGACCCATTTTGCTGAAGGTGGTGTAAAAGAAATCGTTGACCTGGGCCAGCACGCGGCCGGGGTTCGGTTCGCTGCGCAGGATGGCTTCCATTTCGTTGCACAAACGGTTGACCAGCAGGGCGGCCGAAATGCCGTGACCGGTCACGTCCACCATGTTGGCGGCGAACCGATCTTCGCTGTAGTGATGAATGTTGCAGAAATCGCCGCCGATGCCGATCATGGGTTCGTAATGAATGGCGACGGCATAGCGGTCGTTCTCGAAATCCGGCGGCACAAGGCTGGCCTGCACCCGCTGCGCCAGTTCGAGGTCGCGCTCGATCAGCCTGTTGTGCGCATCGATCCGCTCCTGCTGTTCCTTCAGCCGAAGCTGCAGCTCGCGCTCGCGCAGCGCCCGCTGAACGCGCAGCAGCAGCGCCTCTTTGCGAACCGGCTTGGAGATGTAATCAAAAGCGCCGTTCTGCATGGCCGCCACCGCCGTGGAAATGCTGCCGTAGCCGGTCATGATGAGCACCTGCGTCAACGGATCCTTGCTCTTGGCCCGCTGCAGAACATCCAGGCCGCCCACTTTGTACATGTGCAGATCGCTCAGGATGACGTCGTAATTGTTGCCCTCGATCTTGGCCGTCGCCTCTTCGCCCGAGGCGGCCTCGTCGATTTCATAGTGCTCCTTTTCGAGCACCTGGTAAAAGTACTTTCGGTTCATGGCGTCGTCGTCCACCAGCAGAATGCGCGGCGCTCGACGCTCGGCTTCTGGAGTCATGGGACGCTCACTTTAACTTCAGCACCAAAAGGGTAATGTCGTCGGCCTGCGGCATGCCGGCGGCAAATGCATCCACGGCGTCCGTCACACGGCGGGCGGTCTCCTCGGCGCCGAGACGAAGCCGCGCGGCTTCCAGCGCCAACTGTCGCAGCCGCTCTTCTTCGAACAGATCTCCCGCGCTGTTGCGCGCATCGGTTATGCCGTCGGTGTAGGCCAGCAGCAGATCGCCGCTCTCCAGTTCCGCCGAGCCCACGGCGTATTCGACGTCGGGCAGCATGCCGATGATCAGGCCGCCCTCTTCCAAAAGCTCGATGCGGCCGTCGGCATGGCAAAGCAACGGGGGATTGTGGCCGGCATTGACATAGCGCAGCCGGCGATGGTGCGGGTCGAATTCCGCATAAAAAAGGGTGATGAACTTGTCGAAATTGGTGTTGCGGTAGATCAGCTCGTTCAGGCGGCCGATCAGTTCGTTCATCGGCGGCTGCGACTGCAGCAGTACGTGCAGGGCGGCGTGAAGGTTCGACATCAGCAAAGCGGCGCCCACGCCCTTTCCGGAAACGTCGCCGATGGTGAGGGCAAGCCTGCCGTCGAGAGGGATGCAGTCGAAGTAGTCGCCGCCCACCAGCAATGACGGCAGGTTGACGCCGAAAATCTCGTAATCCTCGGCCTTTGGAAAAACGGAAGGCACCAGCCGCTGCTGGATCTCTTTGGCGATCGCCATTTCTTCTTCGAGGCGCTGCTTTTCCAGCGTTTCTTCAAAGAGCCGCACGTTTTCCAACGACACCAAAACGCGGTTGCACAACGTGGAGAGAAAATCGAGGTCCTCGTCGTTAAAAGTCTGCCCCGAAAGACGAGGGCCGAGCAGCAGAACGCCTCCGGTCTCGTCCTGAAGCCGCATGGGGATGACGGCATGAACGCCCGCCTTTTCCAAAGCGGAAAACTCCGGCTTTCCCGGTTGCTGCGGCAGGTGCAGAGGAACGCTCAGCCCGAACAAACGCCTGCAAAGCGCCGCATCGCCGAGGGCGTCGTGAAGGTCATCGTTTTCCCGCCAGCGGTCGATCACGACTTCAGGGCCATCTTCATCGTCGATCAGCATGATCATCCTGCCGACGGTCATCTGCCCCATGACCGTATGCTGCAGAATCCTGAGGATCCGCGAGGCGTCGAGGGTCAGGTTCAGTTCCTTGCCGACCTCGAACAGGGTGTTGAGCTCCTGCACCTTGCGGTCCAGTCTTCGGTTGACGGCCGCCAGCCGTTGAAACATGAGGGCATTTTCCAGCGCCGTGGCGGCGATGTTGGACAAGGAGTTGAGAAATTCCAGCTCGCGTCCGCTGAAGGGTTCGCCGTTCATCTTGCCGCCCAGGCAAAGCGCGCCCACGCGGCGCGTCGGACTGCTCATGGGCACTACGACGTGAATGCCGAGCGAGAGAAAAATCTCTTTGTAGCGGCAGCCTTGGTCCGGCAGCTCGGCCACCGGTGTAGGCGCCGCAAAGTCATGTTCGAAGCGGAAGCGTTCCTGCGCCAAGGCGTCCGGCAGCCCCTTGATCACGCGGACGCTCAGATTGCCCTCGTCGTCGGACGCCAGCGCCAGCCCGCGGCCGACGAGCATGCGGCCCATGACGGTCAACAGACAGGTGTTGAGCAGCGCATCGACGTCCAGCGTCGAGTTGAGCACCTGACTCAACTCGATCAGCGAGCGCAGCTCCACGGCGTGATGATCGGGTCCTCCGCGCGCTTTGCTTTTGCGGCTCATTCCCCTTCCCCGTCGGCGGGCACGGGCGTCGAACTCTTTTTGTCGATGAAATACTTGACCATCTTGACTTGATTGCGTTTGCCCGGTTTGATGTCGTAATCCACTTCATCCATCAGCGTACGGATCAAGTAGATCCCCAGTCCGCCGACCTTGAGCTGGGCCAGGTATTCTTTCATGTTGGGCACAAGCACTTTGGCAGGGTCGAAACCGCGGCCGTGATCGGTCACCACCAGGGTGAATTTGTCGAGATCGATTTTGATGAGGACGTCGAGGCTTTGACTGCCGTTCTTTTTCTCATAGGCGTGCTTGATGACGTTGGAGCAGGCCTCGTCGCACGCCAGCTCGATCTTGGCCACATCGTCCTCGTCGAAGCCGACCTTCTGCGCCACCTTGGAGACGAACTCGCGAATCAGCTCAAGGTTCTCCGAGCGGCTGGGCAGCCGCAGGTAGTATGTGCATTTTTTCTTCGGCATGGGCTTACATCCTGTCTTCGTTCTTCCGCCGACCGCCTCTCCTGCTCCCTTTCCACCGACCCATACGCTGTTTTCCCTTCAAGGTTTGTTGAATAATTGTCGCGCCTCCTCCTCTTCCTGTACGATATCGTACAACGTCGGAAAGCCGAGGAGATCAAAGATGCGGAAAATTTTGGGCGACATGCGGCACATTTTGATGTCGCCGTTCTTTTCGCGAACCGTTTCTATTTTGCCCATGAAAACGCCCAGGCCGGCACTGCTTATATAGTTGAGGTGTTCAAAGTTGACCACGATGCGGCAGCGATTCTCGCGGATCAATTGGTCGAGATGATTTTCCAGCTCGGGCGCCGTGTGGGCGTCCAAAAAGCCGTGCAGATGCAGTATCGACACGTCTTCGAAATCGTGACGCTGAACGCTGAAGGTATCCATTCCTTTCCTCCGTTGATCGATCACACCGCATCGTTCCGACGCCCGACCTTGAAAACGACGAACGTCAAGTCGTCGTGAGCCGCGGCGCCGTCGAAAAACGAGTAGATGCAGTGCAGTATGTGCTTTTTCATTTCCTGCGGACTTTTGTCGCTGACCTGAGCAAAGGCGGCGGTCAGTCGCTCTTCGCCGAACTCTTCGCCTTCGGGGCTGCGGGCTTCGGTAACGCCGTCGGTGTAAAGCAGAAAAGCGTCGCCCGGCAGCAGGTCGATGCGCACCGTCTGCAGTGTTTTCTGAAACAGTGCGCCGTCGGTCAGACCGACGCCCAATCCTCGCGGCTCCAAAGACTCTACTCGGCTTTGGGCGGCGCTGTAATAGAGAATCGGACAATGACCGGCGCGGCAAAAAGTAAAACTGCGATCACCGGCATCGATAACGCCGTAAATCAGGCTGATGAAGGTAGAGCGGTCAAAGTTGCGGTAAATCGTTTCGTTCACAGCCGTCAGCAGGCTTTCGGGCGTGTGCGGCAACCGGGCCAGCGCCTCCATTACGCCCTTTACTTCCGCCATATAAAAGGCGGCGGAAGGTCCTTTGCCGGAGACGTCTCCGATGACGACAGCCGTGCGGTTCGGGCCGACGTTGAAAAAGTCATAGTAATCGCCGCCCACCTCGTTTGCGGTGACGCACACGGCGTCAAAGAGCACGCCGGGAAGTTCGGGCATGCTCTTCGGCAGCAGCTTCATTTGCGCATCGTGAGCGATGCTGAGCTCCTGCTCCAGCCGCTCCTTGACGAGCGACTCCTCGACCAGGGCCGCGTTGTTGACCGCCGCCGCCGCCTGATCGGCAAAGGCGCGCATGGTCTCGGCATCGTCCTGCTCAAAGCCGAACTCTTGCTTTTTACCGGCATAAAGAAACCCCAACACGCGATCCGATGTGACCAGCGGTGCGGCAACCAGCGAGGCCAGGTCGCTCTTCCATCGCCGCAGTCCGCGGCTAAGCGCGTTCTTTTCCGTGTCGTTGATCAGCAAAGCATCGTGCTCGTTGCGAAGCGCTTCGTGAAGATCCGCGGCCATCCACGACTTCTGTTCGGCGGCGGTCAGCCGCATCGAAGAGACGAGCTTCGGCTTGCCGTCGTCATAGAGTTCGAGCCAGGTAAAGTCGGCCTCGCTCACCTCGGCGGCCAAACGGACAATAGTGTGCACCAGTTTCTCGCGGTCGAATTCGGACGTGAGGGTGCGGCTGAGGTCGTGCAGAGAACGGATCTGCTGAAGCTTTCGATCGTAAAGCTTGGCGGTGGGCAGATGCGCCAGCAGCGCCAGAAAGGCAACGCAAAGGTAGAGCGACAAAAAGATCATGCCCATTTCCACGAAACGTTCCAGAAACGGGCTAAAGCCGGCAACAGGGCTGATCGATTTAAAGCGCGCGGCAAAGACGATCTGCAGCGGGACGAGCAGAAATCCGCTCAGAAAGCAGGCGGTTTTCTGCTTTTTGTTCAAATAATTGATCCACCCGACCCTGAATGCGTTGATGACGCAGAAATTGATGAGGACAAAAAGGGTGATGTTGTCGACGATCTTGTAGGCTCCGGAGCTGATGAATCGTTCGACCTCCGGCGTTCCCAGCAAAGCATAAAGGATAAGGAGCACCATGAGCGCGGCAAAGTGACGTGCGGTTGTTCGCCGGCGCTTGATGTAGATGAGATTACGCAGCGTGCCCAGCGAAATGAGAATGAAAACCAGCGAGAAAAACGCCCAGGAGATGATAAAAAGATGGTCGCCCCAGTTGACCTTGAGCACTTCTTCTTTAAAGATTCTTTCCTGAAGCAGCGCGAAGCGGTCGCTCGAAAGGAAGAGGATGCTTCCGGTGACGGCGATGAGGAGAAAAAGGTGCCGCAGACCGCGCAGCACGTTGCGGTCCGAGGCCCATTTCTGCTTGTAGATCAAAGGCAGCGAAAGGATGACCGAGGCGATGACAAAAAGTTCGCGTAAGGAAAAAACAGAGCTGTCCCCGTTCAGCCGGCCGCCGATGAACTGTACGGCGGCGCCTAAAAAGAAGGCGAGCGGCAAAAGTAGAGAGATTCGACTGACGGGCTGCATGCAAACGGAATCCTCTAAAGGCTTCGGGGCGCGGACTCGGCGGCGCATACGCAGCCGCAGAGACGCTGTTTCGCGGATAAAGTAAACAACCAGGTTCTCTAAAGCAAGCGGATTGTCGCCGCAGACCGTTCGAGGCCTGCGGCGACCGTGCGGGGTGAGTTGAGAATAGAGTTATTTTTTCAGCAAAGATTCGTCGAAAACCTGCGTTTTGTAGACCCAAAACTCGGCGCCGCTTTTCCAGGCATCGGGCGCCAGGCCCGCTTTGCGGCACAAGCTGACCATCTCTTCTTCGACCGTCTTCCAGCCCGCTTCCAGCGGCACCTCCGGCAGATAGGTGGCCGCCCGTCCGCCCTTTTTGAGGATGATGCCGTGTTCGCCCATTTTGAATTCCGACAGGTCGTGGATGCGGTAGACGTTGGTCAAATAGACTGAAATCTTGATCTTGGTGCGATCGAGTTCTTCCGCGCGCAGCGGTTCGAAACGGGGATCTTCAAAGGCGGCCGCGAGCGTCATCTCCGGCACGAGCCGGATGAGGGGCACATCGGCCTCGTGCCGGCCGATGCAGCCGCGAAGCGCCCCGTTTTGGGTGAGCGTGACAAAGACGCCGCGATGCTCGTTCAGATGCCCGCCGGCGTCGGCGATCGCTCCGCTGCGTTTTCCTTTGAAATGATCGACGAGCGTCTGCCGCGCCAGTTTGAGCAGCGTCTTTTGTTCCTCCAGGGTCAACGGCTCGAACTCTCGGCGCGGGCTGCTTTCGGAACGCTTTCCGGAAACGACCACGGCTCCGTAACCCACGACATAGCCGCCGCGCGTTCCGGTGACGTCGTTGGAGTTGGTCTGCGCCGCGATCACGGCTTCCTTCGCCCCCAACAAGCGCGCGGCGTATTCCATGATCACCGCCGGCAGACCGCCGCAGGCCTGGCACCTGCCCTCCTGCAGCCCGCGGAAAAGTTCTTCCGGCAGCAGGCGCGCCATTACGGACAAGGTTTCACAGCTGATCCGCACACACTCGCGGTAGGATTCGCCGTGATAAAGGTCGGAGCTGGCAATGAGCAGGGCCTTTTTGCCGCGTACCGCCTCGGCGAGCGACTGGCCGACCGATTCGCACACCTTCCAATTGCAGTCGACGCCGACGACCATGGGCAGCAGGCGCGCTCGGGGAAAAAGAACCTGAATGAAGGGAAGCTGCACTTCGAGGGCGTGCTCGGTGCGATGACCGGCAACCGAAAGATGCACGTTCTTATCGGCGGCCGCCAGCGTCTGCGCCGTTTCCTTGTCGATAGGGATGCGTCCGAGCGGCGTTTCGTAGGCGTCGCCCGGGTAAATGGTCACGCCGGAAAAATAGTCCCGGTGACTCGGCGCGATGACCACGGCCAACTCCACTTCTTGCCGCGCCGCCTGCTTATAACCGGCCGCCGCCGTGGCCGCCGAATAGACATAGCCCGCATGGGGAACGACCAAACCGACCACATCCGTCAACCCCAGGTCGTCGGCGTTTTCCAAAAGGCGATGGACTTCTCGCGCCAATTGGAGCGGGTCTTGAGGATAAAATTGCCCGGCTACGGCCGGATGCCGAACCTGAGCCGCTGCATCGTTCATCAACATGGCGACACCCCACATCACAAAGATTGCAGGAAGCTTCCACCTTTTCATTTTCAGCCCGACCTTCTCAATTCCAAACGCCGGCGATGGGCGTTCCGCAGGAGGCACAGGCGCCGTTTTTCAGGGTTCGCTCCAACACGCTGAAGCCGAACCGACGGATGACGACCTTGCCGCAGCGGGGGCAATAAGTGTTTTCGCCTTCATCGCCGGGAATGTTTCCGGTATAGACATAGCGCAGCCCGCTCTGCAGGCCGATCTGCCGCGCCCGACGCAACACCTCCGGCGGCGTGGCGGGCACGTTCGTCAAACGGTATTGGGGATGAAAACGGCTAAAGTGCACCGGCGTATCCGCGCCCAGCTCGCTCTTTATCCAGCCGCACATCTCCCGCAGCTCGCCGGGATCATCGTTCTTCCCCGGAATGACCAAGTAGACGATCTCGGTCCACATTTTTTCCTTTTTTAAAAGAACAAGTGTATCCAGCACCGGCTGCAGCTCTCCGGATACCAGCTCCTTGTAGAAACGGTTGTTGAAAGCCTTGAGATCGATCTTGACGGCGTCCAGCACTCGGCACAGCTCGCGCATCGGCTCGGGATTGATGTAGCCGTTGCTGATCATGACGCTGCGCACGCCCGCTCGGCGACCCGCTGCGGCGCAGTCGTACATATACTCGTAAAAGACGACCGGCTCCGTGTAGGTGTAGGCGATCACCTCGCAGCGCCGCTGCGCCGCCACAGCGGCGACCTGCTGCGGCGGCAGATCGAATGCTTTAACCTCATCCACGTTCGCCTGCGAAATCTCCCAATTCTGGCAGAACTTGCACATCACGTTGCAGCCGACCGTGGCGATGGAGAAGGCCTTTGCTCCGGGCAAATAGTGGAACAGCGGCTTCTTTTCGATGGGGTCGATGTTGGCGCTGCAGGCTTTTCCGTAGACCAGGGTGTAGTAGGTGCCCCCCTGATTTTCGCGCACGCCGCAGTAGCCGCGTTCGAGGTCGTCGATGACGCAGCGGCGCGGACACAGCGTGCATTCGATCTTGCGCTGCGGCAGCTTGCGGTAAAAGCGCGCTTCCACCGGCGCCGTACCCGCCGCAAATGCGCTGCGCCCGTGCGGCAACAGACAGGCGGCACATGCGCCCTGCAGAAATTGTCTCCGCGTCATCTTCATGACTTATGCCTTGACCAACTCAATGCGTTCGAGATCCGCCACGCCCAAGCCGTTCTTTGCCGCCGTCAAAACATAGGACGGCCGCCGTCCCGCCTTTTCCAACACCGGCAGCCCCTTTTCGACGCGCTTTTCGTCGATGAGGCGCCAAATGATTCGGTCCAGCGCCGGCATGTCTGCGCCGGCAAGCAGCCCGCCCATCGGCCAGGTGTAATGGGGCATGTACGAAGGCCCGCCTTCATACTGGCCGATGAAGGCGTCGCAGACGGTCAGGAGCGTTTTTCGACGAATTTCCGTCAGCGAGCAAAGGTCGGCGATGAACGGATCACCGGCGTTCGGATGACATTTGTTCGGATTGTTGACGGCGCCCAGAAAATTCTTCAGCGCCCCGCTCATACCGACGATGCCGTGGTCCTTGAGCACCGGCAGATTGATGACCGCCGTGCAGCGCAGCAGAATATTGGAAAGGCGACTGCCGGCGCTGCCGTATTCGTAAACGCGATCGCTGAATCCGGCGCGATCGTTGCCGTAGCATTGAACGCCGTCACCGCCGAAAGAGATTCGATAGCCGGCGCGCTGCAGGTCCTGATCGCGACGGTCCCAGATGATGATTTGCGAAGCGGGAACGCCGGCGCGCCGCAGCCGTTCGACGACGGCGTCGGTCAGCTCACGATTCGTCGAAAGGCCGCGGCCGGCCATGCAGTTGACCTTCAGCCCGACCGTATCCTTGGGCGAAAACAGCGTTGGCCACACCGTGTCGGCTTTTTGTTCGAACAGCGCTTCCACCGCCGCATCGAGCATCGCCGCCGCCTGCGCCGAATCGACGACCTTGTTGCGAACCGAACCTTCGCGCTGCACAAGGACTACGCGACCGACCGCCGCTTTCACCTGCGTGGACAACGTGCCGTTCAACAGAGCGAAAGCGGCCGGCGCCGTGTATTTTATAAACTCTCGTCGTTTCATCCCTAAAAACTAAAAAACCGCAATCCCCCGAAAGATTACGGTTTCTTCGTCTCCTTGCAACTTGAACAAAAGGCCTGTCAGCGAAGAAATCTTTCCACCAACCGTTTGAATCCGCCTTTTTCCTCGTCCTCCTCCTCTTCATTGTCGGCGAGAAAGACCGGCTCTGCGATCGGATGTTCGGTTTGACGTTGCGACTTGGCTTCGAGGAACATCACTCGGTTCTCGATGGCCACGGCGATGTGTTCCGCAAGAATCTCGAGAATGCGCAGCGAATCGGGCGGCGGAACACGGCCCTCGACGGGATCGTCGGCCAAAAGAAAGCCGATAATCTTGCCCTCCTGGCCGCGCACCGGTACCAGCAGTACCTTACGACTGGGCTGGTCGTGAACGGATTGAAACGCGTCGTCGGCACCTTGATAGATCTGTTTCAAGCGCCGCAGCGGTTCCTCGTCCGGCGCAACAAGGTACGACTTGCCGGAGCGATACTCCTCTTTGAGAAGATTGCCGAATTCATGAACGTCAAAGTCGAGTTCCTGAAGCTGCACCTGCTTTATGCGGTCTTCGCAGGCCGCGGCGCGAACTTCGAGTCGCTTCGACTGTTTGTTGATCAGCAGAAGCGCAATAAGGTTGAATTCCAACGTGTGCTTGGCCGACCACACCGTCTCGTTCAGCAGCTCGGTGAGGCTGTGCTGCAGACGGAAGAGATTGCTGTCGGCAAGAATCTGCTGCAGCCGTCGGTTCTTTTTGGCCAGCGTGCTGAAGCGATAATAGTTCTCCAGACACAGGCTGATCAGCCGCGAGAACAGCTCGAGGTTATAGAACACGCTCCGCGTCGGCAGCTTGTCCGGCTCCGGGTTTTCGAGCGAAATATAGCCGAAAGTCGCGCCGCTGCGATCCTTGAGATTGAGCAGCACCAAATCGCGGCGATGCCATTCGCCCGCCGGAGGCCGTCGCTGCGCACGACGGTCGGGAAGCAGAGGATTGTCTTCGTCGGAAGTGTCGCGTTCATCCTGATGATGATAGAGAACCTTGATGCGGTAGCGATCGGCAAAGATGCGATCGATGACCTCGCGCGGCACCTCGAGGGCACGCTCTTCCACCAGCCGCCCCTCTTCCGCAGAGTAACCGACCAGAGCCTGCTTGACGAAAGCCTGCCGCCGCTGATCGAGCAGAGCCAAGGTGGAACGCTGGAAGCGGAAGATTTGACATGTAACCTCGACGATGCGGCGGAGAAAGAGATGAAGGGGTTCGTTGTAGGCGGCGTGCATCAAATCGATGAACGCGCCGATCATTCGGTTTTGATCGAACTGTTGGGGCTCATCGAAGGAGGCTCTTTCTTCGATCTCCTGCAGGGTCCCGCGAAAACCGATGATCTCGGTCGGCCGTTCCTCGTCGCGCAGCGGCCGCATGCTCACCGTCACCAGCCGCGGCCGTCCCTGTTTGTCGCGAATTCTCAGCGTCAGCGCATCTCTGGTTTCGCCGGCGGCGTTGAAGAGGCGGCGCAGTACCGCGGTCTCCTGGTCACCCGAAAGCAGGTCGGTGAGGGCAAGCGATAACAGTTCTTCGGAGCCGTAGCCGGTTATTTTTTCCACCGGCGGCGCAACGGAAAGAAAACGACCTCGCCGATCGCAGACAAAGTACCCCTCATCGCCCACGCGCAAAGTCGGCGATGCATTGGAGATCGTCGCCCGCGCCGACGCCGCATCCTCCGGCGCGTCGGTATGTTGCGCTTCGCGGCGCAGAGCATCCGCGAGCGCCGTCAAATAGCCTTCGCCCTTAAGGATCACCTCATTGATGCCGAGCCGCGCCAAACCGCTCCTCAGCTCCTCTTGCTCGGGGCGAACCGTCACGATGACGCGGCCGTCGCCGTTCAGCATGGAAAGGATGCCCAGCAGAGCGGAGGGCTCGCTTCCGGCCAAGTCGCCGTCCACTAAAGCGACGTCGTAGGAATCGAGGGTGATCTTTTCGACCAATTCGGATAAGGAATAAGCGCGGTCGATCCGACTTCCTTCGGCCGGCTGCACAAAGCGTGAAACCGTTTCGACAAACGCCTTCTTCGGATGTGCAATGATGACGTTCAACGCTCGATCCTTTTATCCGCTTTTCAGGTCGCAACCCTGGTTTCTGTTTCAATTAACAAAACGTATCAATGATATGCAAGTATTTTTTCATTTCTTTGAAGCCTCATCTGCGAGCAACGGTTTTCCATAAACGAGCTGCACCTCGGCTTCGGGCCTATTTTGCTTTGTGATTCAAAGCGAGATTCGCTATATTTTTCGGCCGGTCTATTTGGAATGAACACAATGAAACTGCCGATTCTCGCATTTTTCCTTTGGACGCTGCCGCTCATCAGTGCGGTGAACATCAGCGGCAAGGCGGTCAATGCCTCGCGCGACAGCTCGGCTGCGGCAGCACTAGTGCTGCTGCAGAAGCTCGGCGCCGGCGATGCCGAGCCGGTGACCGTCGCTTCGCGCTTCACCAACGACGGCTTTTTCTCTTTTGCGCTGTCCAATTGGGACACGACCGCTACCTATTTTCTCGCCGCGGATTATTCGGGCCTGCGTAGTTACTCGCCCGCATTGGACCTGAGCGCCGGCAACATTCGGACGGTCGTCGCCGTGTACGACACCACCCGCAGCGCCGGCAACCTTTCGGTTCGGATGCATCATGTCATCGTGGAACAAGCGGACAATGTCCTGCAGATTCGCGAAACACGTGTTTTCGTCAACAACGGTCTCTTGGCGGTCGCGGCTGCACCGCAGCACCCTCTTTTTACTATTTCACTGCCGAAAGGCGCCGATCACTTTTTTCCTGCTCCGGGACAAGCCGATGATCCGGCTTTTTCCGACGGCCGGGTGCTGGTAAGCGGCAGCCTGCCGCCCGGTCAGCGATCCATCAGCTTCGGCTACCAAATCCCCAAGAGTTCCAAACGAGCCGCCCTTTCCATCCACATCACCCATCCCACGCAAATGTTCGATCTCTTTGCGGCCGACGGCCCGCTGCAGTTCGATTCGCCGGTTCTGATCGATGTCGGTAATTTCATGATCCGCGGTTCTGCTTATCGTCGCTATCATGCTGAAGAGTTAGGCGCGGGTACGGTCACAGTCTTTTACAGCGAACGCAAAGCCGCGTCTCCCCTGCCGGCGACCGCCCTGCTCGCCGGGCTGATCCTCGGCGGCGGCCTTCTATACGGCCTTTTGAGCGAAAGAAATCACGCGGCGGCCGGCGGACCTGACGACTCACGTAAAAAAAGTCATTGACGAGGAGCGGTCGACGTTCGGGCGAAGCAGTATGATCGACGTGCAGAACTTGAGCAAGTCCTTCGGGCCGGTGCACGCCGTGGACGGCGTATCGATGACGATCGGCCGCGGCGAGTTCGCGGCACTCATCGGCGCAAACGGCGCCGGTAAAACGACGCTCATTCGCCTGTTGGCCGGGTTGTCGCGCCCCACCGACGGCCGCATTTTGATCGGCGGTTGCGATACCCGGCGCGAAGCCGTCGCCGCAAGGCGGCTGACGGGCGTCATCGGCCATGACCCCTATCTTTACCCGGACCTCACCGCCCAAGAAAACCTGCGCTTTTACAGCCGAATGTTCGGCCTCGGCAACGCCGCCGACCGCGTGCGCACGATGCTGGAGCGCGTAGGGCTGGACCATCGCCGAAACGAGCCGGTGCGTTCCTTTTCGCGCGGCATGCTGCAGCGCCTCGCGCTGGCGCGGGCGCTGCTTCACGATCCGCCCCTTCTGCTTTTCGACGAGCCCTTTACGGGACTCGACATTTATGCAGAAGCCGCGTTTAAGGAGATGTTACGGACGCTCATCGCTCAAGACCGTACCGTTCTCATGGCGCTTCACGACATATCATATGCCCTGCGCCATGCAGGACGAATTTTGGTGTTGCGTCGCGGCCGACTGGTACTTGATCGCCCCTCTGCAGGGTTGAATGAAAACATGTTGAAGGAAGCGATGGCGACAGCATGAACGCATTGACGGCCGCAGCGGCGATCGTTTACAAAGATCTTGTGCAGGAGTTGCGAAGCAAGGAGATCATCAGCTCCATGACCGTCTATGCGCTGATCATGATCTCCATATTTGCCTTCGCCTTTGACCCGGGCACGCCGCTGCTCAAAGAAGCCGCACCGGGCATTCTGTGGCTTACGCTCGTTTTCAGCGGCAGCATCGGCCTTTCACGCGCCTTCGGCCGCGAAATCGAAAACGCCGGCATGCACGGCCTCCTGCTCTGTCCCGTTGACCGCAGCTATATCTACATCGCCAAAGTTCTCGGCAACGTGCTCTTTATCTGCCTCGCCGAACTGCTGACGATACCGCTGATGGTCGTCTTTTTCGACCTGACGCTTGGGCCGGTACTGCTTCCCCTGGCGTTCATACTGCTGTTCGGATCTATCGGCTTTGCCTCGGTCGGCACGCTGTTTTCGACCATCGCCGGACATGCAAAATCGAGGGAGGTCATGCTGCCTTTGTTGCTTTTTCCGGTCGTAGTCCCTGTCATACTGGCGGGCGTCAACAGCACCGCTTTGCTGCTTCAGAACCAAGCCGTGACCGAAGCGCGGCCGTGGATCAGGCTCCTGATCGCCTTCGACGCTCTTTTTTTCACCGCCGCACTTCTTTTATACGAACATGTTTTGGAAGAATAGCATGAAAAAATCCTTGCATCTTCTCCTCATCGCTGTCTATCCCGCCATGCTGGCCGCCCTCTATGCCGCGCTGATCTATGCGCCGAGCGAGCGCACCATGGGCGACGTACAGCGCATTTTTTACTTTCACGTCCCTTCGGCATGGGTGTCCTTTGCGGCCTTCGGCGTCACAGCGGTCGCCGGAGCCGCATTTCTTCGTACCGGCAACATCCGTTGGGATCGGCTTGCTCACGGCGCCGCTGAAATCGGCGTCCTCTTTCTCACTTTCGTTTTGCTGACGGGACCGCTTTGGGCCAAGCCGGTTTGGAATGTCTATTGGACATGGGATGCGCGGCTCACCACCTCGCTGGTGCTGTGGCTGATTTACTTAGCCTATTTGATGCTGCGCCGGGCGGTAACGGGCGAGCGGGGGGCCCGCTTTGCGGCCGTTTTCGGCATCATCGGCTTCCTCGACGTGCCGTTGGTCTACCTTTCCATCCGCTGGTGGCGCACGCTGCATCCGGCTCCGGTGTTGGGCGGAGGCGCCGCTGCAGGCCTCGAACCGCCGATGCTGCAGACGCTTCTCATCTGCTTGGCCGCTTTTACCCTGCTCTTTGTGTTGCTTCTGAAAGTCAACTTTACGCTGAAAACGCTGGAAGACGATACGCGGCTGTTGGTCGGCCGCCGAGAAAGGGAGGATAGGAAATGAGCAAGATGACGGCCCTCTTTTTAGCCTATGCGGCCGTTTGGAGCGGGCTGTACCTCTTTCTTCTGCACATCGTTCGGCGGGTTCGCCGCCTGGAAAATGAAGTTGAAGCCCTGCGCCGGATAGAGGAAAGCGAATCCTAAGCGCGGCACCGCCGCTATTCGGCGACGGTCAGCAGCGATTCTACCGTCGCTAAAATCTCGGGCACATCATCCAGGGTGGTTTTACGGAACCAAATGCCCTGGGGATAGATCATGACATTAGGCCCCTCGGTGCACTGACCCAAACAGCCGGTCTGCGATACGCGAACCCGATTTTTCCAGCCGCGCGCTTCCACTTCCGTTTTAAGCACGGCGCGAAGCTCTACGCCCTCTTCATCGGCGCAGGAAGGGCGCTCGCCGCCACGGTCATAAGTACAAACCATAATATGGCAAAGATAGGGTACGTTGGATCGTTCCGCCATCGCCTGATCCCTTTTATCTTTTTGGAACCCAATTTACAAAGTTTTGTGCCTTTTTTGGAAATATTTTCTTACGAAAGCGGCTTTGATTAGTCGGCCGCGATTCGAACCATCGAACAACGGAGATTTATCCCATGAACGATCCGCTGACGTTGCTCCTCCTCGTTCTTGCGTTCATTCTTGCGGCTGTGCTTCTTTTTCTGCTGTACAAGCCGAGGAGTACGGCCGGCGAAAAAGACCTGCTGACGCTCTTTTCGCAGTGGAGCGGCGAACTCCGCAGCAGCATGGAGAGACAATCGGAGCTGATCGCGCGCCAAATGGCGATCGCCAACGACAATCTGAATCAACGCCTGGAATCGACGACGCAGCTTCTGCGGCTCCTCAACAAAGACCTCGGCGAAGTTCATGAAATCGGCCGGCAGATGCAGGACTTTCAGCGCTTCTTCCGCGCACCGCAGTTGCGCGGCCGCATCGGCGAACGACTGATGAGCGAGATTCTTCTGCAGATCATACCCGCTTCCCATGTCAAACTGCAGCATCGCTTCAGCAACGGCGTCATGGTTGACGCTCTGATCCTCCTGCAGCAGGGCTCCCTGCCGATCGATTGCAAGTTTCCGCTGGAAAACCTGCAGCGTGCTCTCGGCACCGAAGATGCCGAGGCCGCGTCCTCCTTTCAGAAAGAGTTCTATCGCGACGTACGCCGCCACATCGAAGCCGTGCGCGCAAAGTACATTCGTCCCTCGGAGGGCACTTTGGACTTTGCCGTGATGTACGTGCCTTCGGAGACCATTTACTATGAAATCCTTCAGCAGGAAGAGTTGGTGCGCACGGCGGAAGAACAGAACGTGCTCATGGTTTCTCCGCACAGTTTTTACTATCTGTTGAAGCTGATCCTTTACGGCCTTTACAGCAGCAGATGGGAAAAAACGGCCGCCGCCCTGATGCAGCGCCTCAGCGCACTTCAAGTTTCAGCCCGCGAAACTCAGCGGGAGATGGCGACGCTGAGCGCCCATCTGAACAACGCCAAAAACGCAGGGGATCGACTGCAGCAACGACTTGCCGAGTTGGCGCACACCATCAACGAAATAGCTTATCATCAACAGGAAGGGGAATAGAGATTTAGCGGAACATCGCCTTGAGGCTGCCCCACGTGTGGCGAGTCGAGGAAATTTGAGGAGATACGGAAACCACTTTTTCGAATTCGGATACAGAGCCGTCTTCATTGATCAATTCGAGCTTGTAGTAGAAAATCCGCCCTGCAGACTTGAAGACGCTGTTGTCGACGAATTGATAGGTGTGCTCGCGGCCGCTGACGCCGACGGCGGCGACAAAAGCGATCTTTTGATATTGAACGCCGTCAAGACTGCGCAGCACCCGATAGCCTTTCAGGCCGGATTCGGCCGTCACGACCCATTTAACCTCCACTCGGTTCAGCCCTGCATCCGCTCGAAAATCGGCAATCACCGCCCCCGCCCACAGCGGCGCGGAGAGGGACAGAACAAGAAGGAGCGTCGTGAACTGTTTATGTAGCGGCGTGCTTCTCATTGCATTTAAATATCCATATTCCCATACAAAAAAGCAAGGAGATTTTTATCCGCAAAGAATTCATCGCCGAAGGATTTTGTATTGACTTTGAGACATATTTTTTTAAATTGCATTGGCCTTTCACGGCGATGACGGTAATAAGGAAGAGAGCATAATTGCGAGGCCGACCCGGTGTCATTCAAAACGACCCGCTCTCGTGAGCCTTCGATCACCCGCTATCTTGAGGAAATCAGCCTCATTCCGTTGATGACTCCGGAAGAGGAAATTGCTTGTACCCAAGAGATTCGTCGTGGAAATCACAGTGCCTTGGAAAAGCTGACCAAAGCCAATTTGAGATTCGTGGTCAGCGTCGCCAAACAGTATCAAAACCAAGGCCTGCCGTTGGGTGATCTGATCAACGCAGGCAATTTAGGGCTGTTAAAGGCGGCGATGCGGTTCGACGAAACGCGTGGGTTCAAGTTCATCTCCTACGCCGTGTGGTGGATTCGGCAATCGATCCTGCAGGCATTGGCTGAACAATCGCGTATCGTTCGTCTGCCGCTCAATCGGATTTCGATGCTGAACAAAATCGAGCGCATCCTGAACGAGCTTGAGCAGACCTATCAGCGCGAGCCGCTGCCGCACGAGATCGCCGAGGTCATGAAGATCGACATCACCGAGGCGGAGAGCACGCTGGAGAAATTGCAGAGCGTCGTTTCGCTTGAAGCAGGCATGTCACAGGATGACGAAAACCGCCTCATCGATGTGTTGGAAAGTGACACCATACCTTCCCCTGAGGACAAATTGCTGGAAGAGTCATTGTCCGCCGAAATTGAGGAAGCGCTGAATTCACTTCCCCCCCGTGAAGCACAAGTTCTTCGTCTCTACTTCGGCTTCGGTTGTGAGCACGCCATGACCTTGGAAGAGATCGGCGAGCACCTCAAGCTCACTCGTGAGCGCGTCCGTCAAATCAAAGAAAAGGCGATCGAAAGGCTCCGAAGGAAAGATCGGAGCCGCACTTTACGTAAATATCTCGGACAGTAGCGCTGAATCGTAATCAAAGATAACATTTTCCGCAAATTTTGACTTGACAAAATCCATCGAGCTTTGTACTTTCTTATAGCCTCTCTGTGCCGCTCAATTCAACGAACTAACCGTCCCTAATAAATAGGGCGGAATGTGTGAAAATTGGCTGAAAACGTCATCTGCTGCTTAGGCACCGTCAACTCAAGAAAAGGGACCATATGCACGACAAGCGCTTTAAGCTGATTTACTTCTCGACAGGGGGCTCTGAGGTTCGTGAATTCAGTTTAGATTTGAAAAAGGCGGCGCTGTTACTTTCATCCGTGCTCTTTTTCTGCTTCTTGCTGCTTTTCGGCGTGCTTTCCCTTTTCACCCGCTATTTCCACAACGCCTACATTTCCTCCCTCAAGAAATCCAACAGCCAGCTTCAAACGATGTTGGCCGATATGGAAAAGAAAGTGAAAAAGATCGAGGGAAGCGTCGAGACCATCCGCAAAACCGATCAGGAACTGCGCACCTACCTGGACATGCCCGATTCATATGTCGATGAGCGCAAGTTGGGACGCGGCGGATTGGATCAGCAGTCGTTCGCTTCCTATAACATAAACACGGCAGACGTCAACATCATCAATGCGGCCCGCGTGAGCAAGCTGCTGGATGAGTTGGATAAAAGGCTGGAATTTGCCCAAAAAAGCCGAAATGAGATCGCCGAACAGGCGAAAGAAAACGATGAAATGTGGCGCCATATCCCCTCTATCAATCCCGTAACCGCCATAGACGGCCGCCTGACCGACCGATTCGGATGGAGAATTCATCCGCTCACCCGCCTCAAACAGTTCCATGAAGGTCTGGACATCTCAGCCCCGCGACGTACCAAGGTCATTGCCCCTGCGGATGGTGAGGTGGAGGTCGTCGTCGTAAAGTACGCGCCCAACCAAAGCTACGGCAAGCAGGTCATTATTAATCACGGATACGGCTTTCGCACCGTGTATGCCCACCTCAATGACATTTTCGTCAAAGAAGGCGAAAAAGTCAGGCGCGGCCAAGTCATCGGCACGGTGGGCGACACCGGCAGAGCGACCGGTCCGCATCTCCATTACGAAGTGCACAAAGACGGAATAGCCCAGAATCCTGAAAACTTTATCCTCGTCACAGACTAATCGAAAAGAGTGTGCATTCCTGCCTTTGGTGGGTGCGGACCCATGAAGGCGCGATGATCAAAGGGCTAATTATGGCCCTTTGCTGTTTCGGGATACTTTCTGCCGCTTCGCTCGACTTTCTCGATCGTCAGCTCATTCTCCAGGCTGTCAACTTGGGTACGGCCGGTCAGTACGAGAAGGCCTTTGCCGCTCTCGACTCGCTTAAAATGCGACGACCGAACTCTCCCGCCCCATTTCTCTTCGAGGCCTCACTGTTTCAATCCATGATGATCGATTTTCAAAGCGACCATTGGGCCGAGGCCTTTAACAATTCCGTGGACCAAACGTTAGCTCTGTGCGACTCCGCAGCGGAGGAAACCGCGGAAATCCTCTTTTATCGCGGCGCCGCCGCAGCCTATCGAGGGTTCTTTCTCGCGCGCAGCGGTCAGTATTGGTCCGGCATCCGTACCTCGATGAAGGCCGTCGACATCCTCGAACGTGCCCTTCAACAGGACAGCACCTTAGCCGACGCCTACCTGGCTGTCGGCACTTACCTGTACTGGAGAAGTCGTTTGACGCGCCTCTTTTCTTGGCTGCCGTTTTTTCCCGATCGACGAAAAGAGGGTATAACCCTTGTGGAAAGGGCGGCAAAGCACGCCGCCTTCTCCCAGTGGGCTGCAGTTTCCACGTTGGGATGGATTTTCATGGAAGAAAAAAGGTATGAAGATGCCGCCAGCTGCGCCGAGAGAGGACTCGCCTCCTTTCCGGGCAGCCGCTTTTTTTTATGGCTGTTAGCGGAAGCCCTCTGCAGAAGCGGCAAAACGTCCGAAGCGGCCGCAGTCTATGAAACATTGCTTGACTCGGTTCGAACCGCCGCGTTCAATAACCATTACAGCGAGATCGTTCTTCATCTCAAGCTGGCGCAGTGTTACCGGCAGCTACAGCCGGAATCGGCTTTGAAACACGCACGTGAAGCCGTTCAGCTAATTCCCGATGATAAAGTCGCGGCTCGGGCAGCCGCCAAGCAGAAAGAGGCGGCGGCGCTGCTCAGAGAGCTGGAAAAAGAGGCTGCGATGCGACTTTCACAAAAGCGCCGCCGTTCCTCGTCTTAATTCCGACCGGACGTCGGATTCGATCTCGATGGAACTGTCGGCACTATCTTTGCGAAGTTTTCCTGCAGCTACTTTTCATCGGTGGATGCTCAATGAAAAAAGCGACGCTCATCATTACTTTGCTGTTCTCCTTCTGGATGCCGGCCTTCGGCGCCGTCACCGTTACGCTGGACCAGAGCAGCCTTCCACGTTATCATGTGCTCGAATTGACATTGACGGCAGACGCCGATCTGAGCAATCCCTTTCAGCGCCCTTTCACCGCCGTCTTTACGGCGCCTGACGGCAATGCGCGGCAGGTCGGCGGCTTTTACGACGGCGGCCGTCGCTGGAAAATGCGCTTCATGCCGAATCAAGTCGGCACCTGGCGCCTGGAATGGGCTTTTGAAGGTTCCCACGGCCAAGCGTCGTTTTCCTGCACGGCGCAAACCCATCCGAAAATTCACGGGCACTTTTACGTCGATCCGCTCCACCCGCGCAAGCTTCGCTATGAGGACGGCACACCGCTTTTTTGGCACGGCGGAAAATATTTGTGCATCATGCGCCCCTTCGGCACCGCCGACCTCCAGGAACTCAGCTACCCCGAACGGCTGATCACGGAGGCCTATATCGATTACTGCCGTTCCTATTTTAAAAAGATCAGCGATTTCGGCTTGAACGGCGCCGTCTTTAAAGCCCAGGTTCTCCCCTTGAAATACAATTTGAAGGAGATGAACCTGGCCTTTTTGAAGGCAATGGATACCATCGTTTCAGAAGCAATGTGGAACGGCATCAATTTGCAGATCACATTGTTCGACCCGTGGGGCAAACGCAAAGACAATGTGGACTGGAGCGCGCAAACTCCGGCTTCGGCCGACTGGCTGCTGCTGGAACCTTGGAACGAAAACACCTATGTTGCCGAAACGCGCTTCTATCTGGAGTACATGGTGAACCGATACGCCGCTTTTCCCAACGTCATGTGGGAGCTGTGGAACGAAGCGGAAAAGCTCAAGGTATCGGCCAAGTCGGCTTCGAAAGTCTACAGATCGATCATACGCGCGGCCGATCCTTATGATCTGCCCATCGGCGCCTCGGAAATGTACACGGCGCCGTACAGCCTCGATTTCTGCCATCCCCATCTCAAATACAAGTGCTGGCCGGATCAGTGGGATTTTATGGACTGGGCCGTTCGAAACGACAAACGGTATGCTCCTTATTATTTCAATTATTCGATGCCGTACATTTGGAACGAGATCGGGCCGTGGGACAACGATGCCTCCCATGTTTTTACCGAAGAAGAACGGCGCGGCTGGTTCCGCGCCATGTTTTGGTCGGCGCTGACTTTGGGCGCCGCGGGAATGTCCGAAGAGCATTGGAGCGACATCCGCGCCGTGCCCGATGAGCTGACCGTTCAACATGCTCATTTCATCCGCTTTACGGCGGCACTGAAGGATATTAACGCTTTGGAGCCGGTCCCCGACTGGCAGCCGCTGAACGGCAAAGGCTACCTGTGCCGCAACGGCGACAACGAAGCGGCGGCTTATCTCTTTACACGGCAAAACAACAGCCGCATCGATTTCGACGTTCTGTTCGGTCCCGGAACGATAGACTATCAATTCTACGACCCCAAAAGCGGCAAGTGGCTCGGTTCCCCCAATCGACAGGTTATTTCCTCCGGAGGAAAGCAGCGCTTCCGAACCCCTTCCTTCGATCAGGACATTGTCTTTTATGCCTCGAGCGCTCCCTCCGTCCATGTGCCGGTCGAATGGGAGACGTTGGAAGCAAAGTCGGAAGGAGATTCCCTCGTGCTGCGCTGGCGCACGCTCTCGGAGTGCAATAACCTCGGCTTCGAAATCAGCCGGCTGCGCAAAGGGGAGCCGCAGATCATCGGTTTCGTTGCGGGACACGGCACGACCGCCGAGCCGCACGACTATTCTTTCGTCGACCGGCCGCTGCCCGGTCATTACACCTATTTTGTGCGGCAAATCGACACCGACGGCCGTTCGACGACGCGCTCCGTCTCGGTCGAATTCAGCGGTGAAAACAGCCGCAAGCCCTTCCCCAACCCCGGCCGGGGGATGGTCTCCATCCCTCTGCCGAATGCCCTAAGCCCATGCGAAGTGGTGATCTATAACGCGCTCGGGCAAACGGTTGCGCGCCTTCACCCTTCAGAAAGCGTCCTAAAATGGAACGGCCGAACGGCGCATGCGGAAGCGGCCGCCGGACTCTACTTTTACCGCGTTTTCATTTCTGGTGAAAAGGAGGCCGTCCTCCAAGGGAAATTCTACCTGCAGCCTTAGAGGGGCATTTCGTTGGCGGTCATCTGTTCAAGCGTTTGTCGCCGGCGAATGAGCTGCAGCTCGCCGTTGAGGCGCAGCAGCACTTCTGCGGGTTGAAGGTAGGAGTTATAGTTCACCAACGTCATGTAAGAGACGTAAGCGCCGGCGCCGCCGACCACCAGATAGTCGCCCAAATCCGGGTCCGCCATCAGGCGCGGAATGATGTGTCCCTGCGCATCGAGGCTTTGCGAGTCGCCGCTCTCGCAGCAGCGCCCCACGACGACGCGGTAATCGCTCTCGGGGTAAAGCTTGCTGAGGTCGAACTCTGAAGAAAGCAGTTTTCCGCTTTTGGAGATTACGTAAAAGGGGTGGCGCGAACCGTAGAGCAGCGGCCGTGTGTTGGTCTCCATGCCGCCGTCAACGATGAGGAAATTAAAGCCGTCTTCGCCGGTGGACTTTTTGTCCAGCACCGTGGTGACCAGAAAGCCTGCATTGGCCACGATATAGGTTCCCGGCTCCACCGCCATGCGCAGTCGACGGCCTGTTCGTCGATAGAACTCCAAGAACCGCTTCTCGGCGTATCGTCCCAGCGCCTGAATATCGGCCGGCTTTTCGTCCGGCATCCGGGCTTCCTTAAAACCGCCGCCCAAGTTGACCGTCTGCACCTGAGGAAAGAAACGCTCCACGAAGCCCAGTTCGCGGTCGATGTTTTCCTTCCACAGCTCGGGGTCGCCGCCGGAGCCGATGTGCGTATGCACTTCGTCGAAGACAAGTCCCTTCTTGTCCGCAAAGTCGAGGCAAGCTTCAAGGTCGTTCTGATGAATGCCGAAGCAGGAGTATTTGTCGCCGGTGTTGCGCGTTACCGTTTCGCCGGAACCCACGCCGGGATGGATGCGCATGCAGAGCCGCACGTCGTTCTCGCACGCAAAATCGGCGATCAACTCCAACTGCCTTCGCGAGCAGACGTTGTATTTCATGCCCTGCAGAATCATCTGCTCCATCTGCCGCCGCAATTCGCCTTGGGGAACGTCCTGCGTGGTCAGCATCATGCGGTTGTAAGGCACCCCGGCGGCGTGAGCCCTTTGGCCTTCGTAAACCGAGCTCAGATCCAAATCAAGGCCCAGGCCGGTGATGAGCTGCAGCAGCGCACGATTGGCATTGGCCTTCATGGCGTAGCTCACCTTCAACCCGAAGGCGTTCGGCATGCGCAGCACGTCCTGGCACTTTTTAAGGATCGTCTTTTCGTCGTAAAGATAAAACGGCGTCGGAAAGCGCCGCGCCGCCTCGGCGATGATTTCAGCGGTCACGCCGCCGTGTTCTAAAAGTTTCATCTCCCGTCATCTCTTCCTTATTAAGCCGTTGATTAGGTCTGCGGCAGAGTCCTGCGAATGCTTTCCACCGCCCGTTCGACGTCTTCGGTGCGGCCGAAGGCGCTGAGGCGCAGATATCCTTCGCCGCACGACCCAAAGCCGGCGCCCGGCGTACCGACTACATGCGCCTCGTTCAACAGGCGGTCGAAAAAGGTCCACGAATCGACGCCTTTCGGCGTTTTCAGCCACACATAGGGCGCATTTTCACCGCCGAAGCAAACGTAACCGACCTCCTGAAGGCCGCTTTTGATGATTCGGGCGTTGTTCAGATAATAATCCGCCAGCGCGCGGCACTCGCGCTGCCCTTCCTCGGACAAAGCGGCGACGCCGCCCGCTTGGGCGATGTTGGAGGCGCCGTTGAAAAAGGTGTTCTGGCGCCGAGCCCACAAGGCGTTTACTCGGCCCGCAGGCGCATCTTCGGTTTTCAGCGCCAAGGGAACGATCGTCCATCCGAGCCGCACGCCGGTGAATCCGGCGATTTTCGAAAAGCTGCTGATTTCGACGGCGCATTCGCGCGCGCCTTCGATTTCGTAGATGCTGTGCGGCAGATGCGGCTCGCGGATGAACGCCTCGTAAGCGGCGTCGAAAATGATGACGGCGGAACGGCTGCGGGCATAGTCGACGAATCGGGCGAGCTGTTCCTTGGTCGCAACGGCGCCCGTGGGGTTGTTTGGACTGCACAAGTAGATCAGATCAACTTTTTGTTGCGGCGGCTCCGGGAAAAAGCCGTTCTCTTCGGTACACGGCATGTAGACGATGCCGTCGTATTGGCGCGTTTGCGTGTTAAAACCGCGACTGCGGCCGGCGATGACGTTGGTGTCGACATAGACGGGATAGACCGGATCCTGCACGGCCACGACGTTGTCGGCCCCGAAGATGCTTTGAATGTTGCCGGTGTCCGGCTTGGCGCCGTCGGATACGAAAATTTCCGCCAAGTCCAGTTCGATGCCGCGCCGGCGGTAAAAGCGCTGCAGCGCCTCCTTAAGCTCCGGCTCGCCGCTCGAGTCATCGGCATAGCCGCGATAGGTTTCCCGACGCGACAGCCGTTTAACCGCTTCGTGCAGCCCTTTGACGACGGTCGGCGTCAAGGGCTCGGTGGTATTGCCGATGCCGAGACGCATCACTTCTACATCCGGATGAGCGGCCAAAAAGGCGCGCACTCTTTTGGCAATTTCGGGGAAGAGGTAGCCGGCGACCAGCCGGTCATAGTTGGAATTGAGGGTTGCCATAGATCATCCTTTCGCCGGAGGTTGTTGAAGCGCTTCGTCGTCCACATGGCCTTTGCCGATGCGCACTACGGGCCCGCTCATGTCGATGCGGCCGTCTTCATGAATTGCAACCTTCAGGGTGCCGCCGGGCATGTGCACCGTCATCTTTCGATCGCACAGGCCCAGGCGCACCGCCGCCGCCGCCGCGGCACAGGAGGAGCTTCCCGAAGCCAACGTGTAGCCGGCGCCGCGCTCCCATATTTCGATGCGGATGTTTTCGCGGTCGATCACCTGCATGAACTGAACGTTGGTGCGTCGCGGAAAGCGGGGTTCGACCTCGATATGGGGCCCATAGGTTCGGGCAAGCTCTTCGGAGACCGTATCGAGCAGCAGAACGCAGTGCGGGTTACCGACGGAAACGGCGCAGTAGCGAAACTCGCGATCCAAAACGCGGAGGGTTTCGTCCACGACCTCGCGAACCGGCCCGGCAACGGGAATTTCGGCGCTGTTGAATGTGGCGCGTCCCATTTCCACATCGATCATGCGGCCGCCTTCATAAACGCGCGACCTCACCACGCCGCCGAGCGTGTCGATGGTGAAGGGCTCTTCGCCGACCCGTCCGCGGTCGAACAGGTAGCGGCTGAAAATGCGCAGGCCGTTGCCCGATTTTTCCGCTTCGCTGCCGTCGGGATTAAAGATGCGCAGGCCGAAATCCGCCTTTTCGGTGGGCAGCGGTCCCCACAAAATGCCGTCCGAACCGATGCCGTAATGGCGATGGCAGATCAGGCGAATCTCTTCGACCGAAAGCTCGCGGCCTATTTCGCCGGCGTCCATCACCAGATAGTCGTTTCCCAATCCGTGATACTTGTAGAACTTCAAGCTGACCTCATGATTTGTTTATCGTAACTTCCTCAAGAAAGCAGTCCCAATTCCTGCAGAATTCTTCGCAGCCTGTCGCGATGGACCTCGCTCAGGGGCACCAGCGGCAGCCGTACGACATCTTCGACCCATCCCATCATGGCGCACGCCGCTTTGACCGGAATCGGGTTGCTTTCGATAAAGTTGGCGTCCATGAGCGGCAGCAGGCGATAATGAAGCTCGCGCGCCTTTTCCCAGTCGTTTTCGAAGGCGGCCTGCACCATCTGCTTGAGCAGGCCCGGCGCCTCATTGGCGACGACGGAAATGACGCCGTCGGCGCCCAAGGCCAAAAGCGGCAGCGTAAGTGCGTCGTCGCCCGAAAGAACCAGGAAGTTTCGCGGACGGCGGCGCAGGATGTCCATGATCTGCGCCAAATTGCCGCTCGCCTCCTTGACGCCGATGATGTTGGGAATCTCGGCAAGCTGAAGCGCGGTATCGGCGGTAATGTTACACCCCGTTCTTCCGGGCACGTTGTAGAAAATCACCGGCAAATCCACCGCCTGAGCCAATGCCTTAAAATGCTCATAAATGCCGCGTTGGGTGGGCTTGTTGTAATAGGGCGTCAGGGAAAGAATTCCGTCGGCGCCGACCTCTGCGGCCTCCTGCGCCAGCCTTACCGCCTCGGCGGTGCAGTTGCTCCCCGCGCCTGCCAGCACCGGCACGCGTCCCGCCGCCTGGTCGATGACCGTACGAATGACAAAGAGGTGTTCTTCTTCACTTAGGGTGGCGCTTTCGCCGGTCGTTCCGCAGGCCAAGATGACGTCGGTGCCCTGCTCGATCTGCAGGTCGACCAATCGGCGCAGCTTCGCCTCGTCCACCGAATAATCGCTCTTGAACGGCGTGATCAAGGCCACCGTGGTGCCGCGAAATCGTCCTACATCGTTATGCATGGCGTTTCCTTTCATCAAAATGGATAAAAGCCGCAAAAAAAGGCGAACACTCGAACGTCATCGTTGAAAAAGCTGCGCTCCTTTCGCTTCCCTTGCGGCAATGATTTGCTCCGTTCCTGAGGGGCACTTTTTATTGTGCCGCCGTTTCGCGCATAAAATCGTCCATGGTGAAAATACCGCGACGACCGACCAGCCACTCGGCGGCGCGCACGGCGCCCAGCGCAAAGCCTTCGCGGCCGTGGGCGATGTGCTGCAGAACGATTTCATCCGCTGTCGAATCAAAGACCACATTGTGGGTGCCGGGCACGCGGCCGGCGCGCGTCGACGTGACGTGCAGCGCCTCGGCGTTAATGGCGCCATGAGACGTTTCCGTCAATAGTCTCTTCTTGTGCGGAAGCTCGGCCAAAAGCGTTTCGGCCAGGCGAAGGGCGGTACCGCTCGGGCTGTCGGCTTTGCCGCGATGATGAACCTCGTGAACATAAACGTCATACTCCGGCAGACCGGCCAGGAGCTGCGCGGCGCGCTGCACGATCCGCGTAAAACAGTAGACGCCGATGGAGAAATTGGGGCTGTAGATCATCGTCAGGTTTTCGATGGCCCGCAGTTCTTCGAGGCGGTCGTACCAGCCGGTGGTTCCCTCGACGATCGGCAGGCCGAGTCGGGCCGCCGCGCGGGCGTTTTCGATCACGGCATCGGCGGTGACAAAGCTGACGGCCACCTCTGCGCCGCGGCAATCCGAGTCGGCGCTGAAGCCGTCGGCGACGTCGAACACGGCAACGATGCGGTGGCCGCGGGCCAAGGCCTGCCGTTCGACCTCCTTCCCCATTCTCCCGTAACCGATAAGTGCGATGTTCATGGCGGATTCCCTCTTTTAGACAAACACACGCGGGTCCAGTTCACCCTGGAAAAAATAGTCGTGCAGCCGCGTCACAACTTTCTCCAGCTCGCCCTCGTCGATCACAAAGCTGAGGTTGATTTCCGAAGCTCCCTGCGAGATGAGATAGATGTGCGTATCCTGCAGCAGCCCGAAAACCAGTCCCGGGAAGCCTTTGCTGCGTTTGAGGCCGTCTCCGACCAGGCAGACGATGGCCTTTTGATCTTCGACCCTTACGGTGGCGAACTTTTGCAGCTCCTGAACGATCCGGTCAAGGTGCCGAGTGTTGTCCACGGTCATGGAAACGGTAACCTCGGAGGTGGCGACCAAGTCGACGGCCGTTTCGAACGCATCGAATACGGAAAAGACCTTGGCCATAAAACCGTGCGCCATCAGCATGCGGTCCGAGATGACGGTGATGACGGTCAATCCCTCCTTGTAGGCGATCGATTTGACTTGGCCTTCGCGCAAGGGGTCGACGGGCCGATGGCGCGAAATGGCGGTGCCGGGAAAGTCGGGGTTCATGGAGTTAAGGACTTTGACGGTGATGTCGCGCTCGACGGCGGGCGCCAGGGTGGCCGGATGCAGCACTTTGGCGCCGAAATAGGCGAGCTCGGCGGCCTCCTGGAAGCTCATGTAGCGGATGCGGTGTGCGCCGGGCACCAGCGAGGGGTCTGCAGTAAGCACGCCGTCGACATCGGACCAGATTTCGACCACGCCGACTTCCAGCATGGCGCCGAAGAGGGTTGCCGAATAGTCCGAGCCGCCGCGGCCCAAGGTGGTGGTGCGGCCGTGGAGCGTGCTGCCGACAAAGCCTTGGGTGACGGGGATGCACCCTTCCTTTACCAGCGGCAGCAAGTGCTGCTTTACTCTTTTAGCGGATTCTTCGAACAGGGGCCGTGCGGCCGTGAAATGGTCATCCGTAACGAGAAGCGATCGGGCGTCGGCGAAAGCGCTGCGCAGGCCTTGAGCCCGCAGCACCGCCGGAAGCATGTTCGCTGTAAAGAATTCGCCGATGCTGATCATATTGTCCTTGAGTTCGTCGGAGAGGGTGCCGGCAGAGAGGATGCGTTCTACCGCGCGGCGCAGCAGTTCGACCCCCTCATCGAAGGCCGGTGCGAACTGCGGATCGTGCAGCACGCCCAGCTCGTCGGCCATGCGGCGATGCTTTTCGACAATCTCGGCGGTCAATGCCTCGGCCGCCTGCCGTTCGCCGCGGCCGGCCAGGTCCGCCAAACGCACCAGTTGATTAGTGACGCCGCCCACAGCCGAAGTGACCACGGCCGGCTGTTGCGGCAAACGGGATTGGATGATGGAGCAGACGCGGCGTACAGCTTCGGCGCTGCCTACGGAAGTGCCGCCGAATTTCATGACGATCATGTTCAGCCTCTCGGTTGATCCGACACAAATGGTTGATGGAAAAGATGTCGTCCGAGGCGCGACGAACGGGCAGAAGCAAAGACAAAAAAAATGGCCGCTCGTGAAAAGCAAGCCTTTTGACTGCATCAGCATTTGTGCAGATTTACCGATCAGCCAAATAGCGCTCCACGAACCTTTTGCCCGTGACAGTCCGGCAGCTCTCCGCCTGCCGGCCCAACCGCCCGTTCGACGGCAACGGACGATTTCGGCCCTCCGCCCCTTCGGTTCCTTCCTGCAAAGCCGTCGCTTCTCGGGAAACCTATCCTGCGTCGGGCGCCTCTATTTGGTTTTTTCCGTTGGAAAAGTACGCATTCCTGCTAAATTATGCAAGAGATTTGGCTCGTTTCGGAACTCTAACGGATCCGACTGAGGTCTATGTATCATTTCGAAAGTTCGCGCATTGCCGACATCATTTCTCTTTTGCAGAAACAGCGTATTCTGGTTCTCGGCGATCTGATGTTGGACGAATTCATTTGGGGCAAGGTGGACCGCATCTCGCCGGAAGCGCCGGTGCCGGTCGTGCAGGTGACCGGTGAAAGCTGCTACCCCGGCGGAGCCGCCAACGTGGCCCGTAACCTTACTGATTTCGGCGCCCGCGCCGTCCTCGGCGGCATGATCGGCAAAGACGCCGCCGGGAAAAAGCTGCTGCAGCTCCTGCGCAGCAGCGGCATCGCCGACGGCGCCGTGATTGACGCCGGTGACTTTACCACCATCGTCAAAAGCCGCATCATTGCCAGGCAACAGCAGGTCGTGCGCGTGGACCGCGAGCGGCGCCGCCTCATCAAAGCAGAGGAAATCGATCTGCTGCTGGAAAGGCTGCAAAAGCTCATGCCCCACGTCGACGCCGTGGTCATCGAAGACTATGGAAAGGGCTTTATCACGCAGCCGCTGGTGGACGGCATCATTTCACTTGCCGCCGAGCATATGCGCCTGGTAACCGTCGACCCCAATCCCGCCAATCCCCTGGACTGGTCCGGCGCCGCCCTGGTCAAGCCGAACCGCCGCGAGGCGTTTCAATTGGCCGGTCTGCCGCCCAGCGACGATTTGAACGATTTGAAAAAAGTGGGCGAAATGCTGCTGGATAAATGGCGCATCAACTCGCTGCTCATTACCATGGGCGAAGAGGGGATGCTCTATTTCGATCCGCCGAATCCGCCCTATCACACGCCAACGCGCGCCCGCGAAGTGTACGACGTTTCCGGCGCCGGCGACACGGTCATTGCCTTTTTCACCGCCGCGCTCGCCGCAGGACTGAGCGGAACCGAGGCCGCGGAAATCGCCAATCATGCCGCCGGCATCGTCGTCGGCAAGCTGGGCACCGCCACGCTCAAGCCCGAAGAACTGGCGGCCAGTCTGTCCGAAAGCGAACCGTCGAAAAGCGGGATGACGAAGCCATGAAACGAGCCGTTTTTTTCGACCGCGACGACACCTTGGTCGTCAACGTTCCTTACAACGGTGACCCTGATAAGGTTCAGCTTTTGCCCGGCGCGGCGGAAGCCTGCCGCCGCCTGCGCGAGTTGGGGTTTCGTCTTTTTATCATCAGCAATCAATCGGGCGTAGGACGCGGAATAATCACCGTCGAACAGGTCGCGGCGGTCAACCGGCGGCTGCTGTCGCTTTTGGGAAAAGAGCTTTTCGACGACATTTACTGCTGCTACGACGATCCGGCGCAGCCGGTGGAAAAATGCCGAAAGCCCTCGCCGGCCATGCTGCTGAAAGCGGCGCGCGACCATCACCTCGACCTCCCCTCCTCCTTCATGATCGGCGACCGCGAGGAAGACGTGCTGGCCGGGCGGGCTGCCGGCTGCCGAACGATCCGCCTTTTTCATCAACAAGAAGCACCTCAGACCAGCGCCGACTTTGCCGCGCGCTCGTTGACCGAGGCGGCGGACTGGATCGCCCGTTGCATCGAAAAAGACGACAGCGGCCCAAGGTAAGCTTCGGCTGTCTACGACGCTTTTAACGTACCGCCCCTGCGAACGACGACTCGAAAACCTTCCAACTCCTTGGGAAAACGTCGCCGACGGAAAAAGGAGGTGCTTTCGACTAAAACCACCAGCACCGGCTCGCCTTCTTCGCTGCCGATGCCCACGCCGACCACGCCCGGAAGGTTCATCAAGCTTTGCCGATGCTTTTGAAGGACCTCTTGAATCGTCAACTTTATCTCCCGTACTGAGCCGTGCCGGCAAATCATCCGAACACGACGGAGCCCTTATGAAAAGATATCGCGACAAATCGCCTGAAGAGGTGATGCGCATGGTCACCACCGAGATGGTGGCGCGCGCCGTCAAGCTGGGGCGGAAAAAGGGTCGCACCATTTACCTCGCCAAAAGCGCCGCCGGAACCGGCGTGGACGTCAACCTTCTCGATCCCGCCACACCCCCGGGCCGTGCCGAACTGGAGCGCTTTCTTACGCCGACCAAGCGCTGCTACACCTTTTACGGTCTCGGCCTGCCCGAAGAAAAGAACGCCGTCAATTGGCGCAAGCTCAACGTTTCGGCACCTCGCCGAATCCTTTTGTTCGTGCAGCTTCTGATTTCCTTCATGATGAAGGGAACGCCCGCAAAAAACCGTTTCCTGCGGCGCATGGGCGTTCATATCGGCCGCAACAGCGAAATCATGCAGGGCGTTTGGCTCGACCATTTTCGTCCGGAGCTTATTTTCATCGGCGACCGCACCCTGATCGGTGCCTTTTCGCGCATCACCGTTCATGCTTACGAAGGCGGCGGCCGCTTCCGCTATGGGCTGGTGGAAATCGGCCGCGACTGCGTCATCGGTGCCGGAACCGGCATGGGCGTCATCCGCATCGAAGACCGGGTGCGCGTGCTGCCGGGTACGACGCTTTCGCCCTATCTCACACGCATTCGAGAAGGATCGGTCGTCGGCTGGAACCCGCCTCCGGTTCAACGGTCGAAAAAGGAAGAGCACGAAGAGCGCGGTTAGAGCGTCTGCCGCACATAGCCGTGCGGCATCTCGAACGCTTCCTGCGGCGCCTTTGCTTCGCGAAATTCCAACAGTTCGGCGGAGCGGGCAAAGGTCTGCCCCATCATCTCGATGCGCTGAACGGTAAGGACGGGCAAGCCTTCGATCTTTTTCAGTTCGGCGAGGGTTGCGTCGAAGGCTTGTACTGCACCCGGCATCTGCATGACCGAAAAGGCGATGTATGCGGCAGTCATTTCTTTGTCGACGTTCAGCTCGGGCGAAGCCCAAATTTCGGCGGTCGTCTTATCCATGCCGGTTTCGACGGTCAGCAGGTACTTGCGACAGGCGCGGCCGGCGACGGCGCGGCGTTCGTCCGTCACCTTCACGACAACGCGGAGGTCCAGCACTTCTCCCATCACCTTTTCGAAGCGCCGCCGCTCCTCCGCACTCATGGCCGCGATGCCGGTGCCGCGATTCAACGGCATCTGCACGATGGTCCGACGTCGGTGATCGGCGGTCGCAATAAGCTTTTTTTCCCAATCGACGACCGTTTTGCTCTCGTCGTCAAAGATGACCATGCGGTTGGGCGTCAGCCAAACTTCTCGGACAAAGTCACGCGCCGGTTGCGTCTGCCCCATCACGGTTGATTCGTCCGCGTGAACTTGCTGCTTGAGGTAAAAGTCCTTTCCAAAGGCGGAAGGGCAAGCCGCGGCGGCCCATAGAATCGCAATGATCGTTATGAACTTCATAAAAAAGCTCCTCTCCTCAGGAACGGCCTTTGTCTTCCTCGCTTCTCACGGCGGCGATGATGTGGTCGAGCAGTTCCGCCGTGCTCAGGGCGTCGGCATCGAGCCAACGGATTCGGGGGTCACGACGGAACCAGGTGAGCTGGCGTTTGGCGTATTGTCGGGTGTGAAGAACGATTCGGCGCCGAGCCTCCGCTTCGTCGATGAGGCCGTCGAGGCAGTCGAAGGCCTCGCTGTAGCCGACGGTTCGCAGGGCATTCAGCGTCGGCGAATAGCCCATGCGGCGCAGGCGTTCGGCTTCCTGAATGAGGCCGGCCCCCATCATGGCGTCGACGCGCTCTTCGATGCACCGCCGCAGCGAATCGGGGCTTCGCGTCAGTCCGATAAAGATCGGCTTGAAATCGGCCGGCTGTTCTTCTCCGCGCCGGAACGCCGACACCGGTTTGCCGGTAAGTTCCCACACCTCGAGCGCGCGCACGACGCGCTGGGTGTCGTTGGGGTGCAGCCGGGCGGCCGTTTCCGGGTCCACGCGGCGCAGAACCTCGAAAACCGCGTCGCGCCCCTCTTCGGCAATCCGCTTGCGCCATTTCTCTTTGAGCTGCGGGTCCGAATGCGGCGGGGCAAAGAGGCCGTCCACCAAAGCCTGGATGTAAAAGCCTGACCCGCCGGCGACGATGACGCGACGGCGCCGCAAAATTTCCTCGATGCGGGCCCGAGCCTCGCGGCCGTATTCGCCGGCGCTGTAGTATTGGTCCGGCGTACGCACATCGATAAAGTGATGCGGCACGCGGCGCAGCTCTTCCGGCGTCGGTTTGGCCGTGCCGATGTCCATGTAACGGTAGACTTGACGCGAGTCGGCCGAGACGATCTCGGCGTCGAGCATCTCGGCCGCCTTCAGCGCCAAGGCGGTTTTGCCGACCGCCGTCGGCCCGACCAGCAGCAGCACCCTATGTTCTTTCGAAGCGGGAATCGAGTTCCTCCAACGTTAAGGTGATCATCGTCGGGCGGCCGTGCGGGCAGAAATAGGGCACTTCGCAGGCGAAGAGCTGATCGACGAGGGCGTTCATTTCGCGCTCCGAGAGCCTATCGCCGCTCATGACGGCGGCGCGGCAGGCGACGCTCTTGGCCAGCCGTTCTTCCGCGTCGCTTTCGGCGTTTTGGTTCAACCGATACTCGTCCAAAATTTCCGCCAAAATGCGCTCCTCTTTCCGCAACCGCAGTCCTGTCGGCACGCCCTCCATCACCACGGTACGGCCGCCGAAGCCTTTGATGACAAAGCCCATCCGCTCCAACATGGGCAGGATTTCTAAAAGAAGTTCGTATTCTTCTGCAGAAAGATCGATGGTGTGCGGGAAAAGGAGCTGCTGCGACGAAGCATCGCGGCTGCGCAGCGATCGTTTCACGCGCTCATAATAAATACGCTCATGCGCCGCGTGCTGATCGATGATGACCAGCCCGCTTTTGATCTCGGTGAGAATATACTTGTCGTGCACCTGCCAGAACTTTCCGATTTGATCGGTGCGAGGTGCAGCCCCGCTTTCCTGTTCCGGCCGGAGCGGTTCATTGTCCGCGTCGAAGAAAGAAGGCTCGGCGTCGAACTCGATCGCTCGCTGGTGCGCCTGCATCTGCTTCAAGTCGTCGAGCAGCGCTGAGCGGCCGGAAAGCTGCGTCTGCAGGTTTCCTTCGCTTTTAAGAGGAGGCACGATCTGCTCTTGGAACAGAGCCCGTTTGACGGCGCTGCGCAGCAAAGGAAAAAGCATCTGCTGATCGGCAAATTTGATTTCGCTTTTGGTGGGGTGAACGTTGACGTCGATGCGCTCCGGATCGATGTCGAAAAAAAGAATGTAGACGGGAAAGCGGCCTTTGGACAGCGTTTCGCCGTAGCCGGCGCCGACGGCCGAGGAGAGGATACGGTCGTTGATCCACCGGCGATTGACGAAAAGATATTGGACGTCCCGTGACTTGCGCAGAGCGTCGAAAGCGCCGAGAAAACCGTAGAGATTGAAAACGGCATTCTGCTCGCTGATCTCGATCAGGCGACCCAGATTGCCGAGAACCTCGGTCAGCCGCGTGCGGGTGTCGCTTTTGAGCAAATGATAAATTTCATGGTCGTCGTGATAAAGCGCGAACTCGATCTCCGGGTAGGCGAGGGTGAATCGGTTGAGCATGCCGAGAATATGACGGTATTCGGTGGAATCGGCGCGCAAAAATTTTCGTCTGGCCGGCGTGTTGAAAAAAAGATTCTTCACGGCGATGGACGTTCCGCCTTTTCCGCCGATGCGGCCGACGTTGGTGAGCACGCCTCCGGCAATCTGAATCAAAGTCCCTTCCACATTGCCCCGAGGCACCGTCCGCATTTCCACCCTGGCTACGGCGGCAATGCTCGCCAAGGCTTCGCCGCGAAAGCCGAGCGTGCTGACCCTTTCGATGTCGCGAATATCCTTGATCTTGGACGTGGCATGGCGCTGAAAGGAAAGAATCGCGTCTTCCTCGCTCATGCCGCTGCCGTCGTCGATCACCTGAATAAGCGACTTGCCGCCGTCCTTAAGCCGCACCGTGATCGAGGAAGCGCCGGCATCGATGGCGTTCTCGACCAACTCTTTGACTACCGAAGAGGGGCGGTCGATCACTTCGCCCGCCGCGATTTTGTTGATGACGTTTTCGGGAAGAACCTGAATGTTCACGTGCACCGCTCAATAGTTTTCATCCGGCTCAAAAGTATATCGATTTCCGCCGCCATTTTCAAGGAAATATTCCTTCGCGCATGGTCGTTTAAGCCGCTGAATTATAGCCGACCACACTTTCTATTAAATTTTCTTTACGAAGAATTTCTTTTTTTTTGTATATTGTTTTGAGTTGACGAGGAATTGAACGGCATTTTCCGCATTGCATCCTCCTCTTTCATGCTCTTCTGAAAAATTTAGTAACCTGTAACCATTATGAAGAGGTTGGTCATGAAAAAGAGTGCGACAATGCTGCTGCTCGTCGTATTGTTGGCCGTAGTTCCCTCGTGGGCCAAGGTATTTACGCGGTTGGAGATGGTCAGCAACAGCAACGGCGTCCTGGTCGTCGACGTTCAATCCTACAGCAACTTTGGAGAACCCTTGATCAAAATGTATCAGGGCAGCTTCAAGATTTCGCAGACATTGGAAAAGCGGGTCAAAGCCGTCGAGTTCAGTCACCTTCTTTTCGAGCGTCCGGCCTACATTCAAAAGTATGGTTACAGCACCACCTATCACAAAGTAACCTGGACCTACACCTTTGACCCGAACGCCGGTTTCCCCTATGCCGCCATTCCCGGAACCTGGACGACCGCTCTGCGGGTGACCATCTACTACACGGTCGGCGATGAAAAGGCGACCCTGTCGTGGGCGGGCTCGCCCATTTACACCGTCCTCGATGCGGACGGACGCAATATTGCCGGTGACTATTACCCCGTTCCGCCTGCATTGGCTGATGTGCCTCTTCCTGTGCAGTTGACGTCGTTCAATACTCAACCGTTGGAACAAGGCGGGATAGAGCTCACTTGGCGTACGGAGAGCGAGTTCAATAATCTGGGTTTCAATGTTTACCGCAGCTTTTCGGAAGAAGAAGGCTATGAGCGCATCAACGAAGAGCTGATTATGGGCCAAGGCACCTCCTCAGCCCCTCACGACTATTTCTTCATCGACCGCTCGCCTGAAGCCCAGGTCGGCTGCTGGTATCTTGTCGAAAGCCTGTCCCTTGAAGGCTTGAGCACATTCGAAGGACCGGTGCAGGCGGCTGTGCGCAGCGGCGTCTGCAAGGAAAAGCCGTCCGAATGGGTTCTGCTGCAGAATTATCCCAACCCCTTCAATCCGTCGACGGAAATCCGTTTCTCAGTCGAGCAGCCTTCTCAGGTGGAACTGAACATTTACAGCATCCGCGGCACCCTCGTGAAGCGGCTCTTCAGCGGCAATATGACCGCGGGAGTCCATCAGGTCACGTGGGACGGCCTTGACGACCGCGGCATACGCGTCGAATCAGGCATTTATCTGTGCGAACTGCGCCTGACGGATCAAGTCGTTTACCGCAAAATCACCCTCATGAAATGAGTCGAATAGAGTGCATAGAGTGCTGAATGCAAAAAGCCGCCGGTCGTCTTCCGGCGGCTTTTTTTTCATAAGGCCATTAGCTTCGCATTATTTCAACAGCAAAAGCCTTGCAGTTGTTGAAAGATCACCGGCGCGCAGCCGACAAATATAAATGCCGGACGCAATCGCGCGGCCGTCGTCGTCTTTTCCCTGCCAGATGACGGCATGACGACCTTCCGATAGGCAACCATCCAATAATACCGCGGTTCTTCTTCCCCAAACATCATAGATGTCGACGGTTGCCGCGGCGCTGTGCGGCAGGGCAAACTCGATCTTCGCCTCGGCGTTGAACGGGTTCGGATGAATCGAGAGGAGCGGTTCGGCGGCGGGCAGGTTCGAGGCAACCGCCGCCGGCGGATCAACGTAAAGCGAATCCGCCGCCAGGGGTGCCCCTCGCGGCCACTCGCCACGTCTTCCCAGCTCGTCGACGGCTTCCACATAAAAATGGTAGAGACCCGGCTGCTCGAAAACCAGTTGCGCCAGGTATGCGCCGCTCGAATCAGAGGGAACCAAAGAAACGGACGTCCACTCGCCGCAGCGTTCGCGGCGATAGTAGAGAGCGGAACGACCGACGTCGACGGCCGCCGGTGTGATCCTTATGATGGGCGGCCGCACGGTAACGATTGCTTTGAGGGAGTCGCCGACACTGAAGCGCTGCCGTGCAAGACGGCAATCAACGCGCGGCTCTTCACCGGCGGCATCAGCCAGAAACAGCAGCGGGCCAAGGTTCTCTTCGATCAGTTGAGGGATACGGGCCGGATCCGGGAAAAAGCCGTCAAAATCGGGATGGCCGACTTCGGCGGTAAAGGCATACACGCCGCATTCGGCCCACAGCCAGTCGTCACTGTAGCCGTTCACGAGATAAAATGCCGCCGCCTGCTGCGGTTGATATCCGTTATAGCTGACGCAACTGTCGGCAAGCTCCTTGAAAACGGTCAAGTCCCATTCGGGCAACGGATCGTGAGTATGGCCCCAGGGATAGAGCCAAAGATTGCTGTAGCTGTGAAAACAGATCGAGGTTACGAAACGGCGGCTGCCGGCAAAGTCACGGAGGGCCTGAGTCTCCGGTTCTGAAAAAGGCGCCTTACCGCGATAGGTCAGGTTGCTCATCACGGGACTCGAACCGATGTCGTCACAACCCCAGGCGAAAGCCCAGTTGCGGTTCAAATCGACGCCGTCCGTGAACGGTGAAAAAACGCCGTCCTCATCGTTGTCGCGCATGTTCTTGCGCCACCAAAGGGGGTTCTGCTTCCCTTCAGCAAAGCGGCCTTCCTCGTCGCCGGTGAACACATAGGCCGTTCCTTCCGGGTTCATACAGGGGATCAGCCAAATCTGCCGGTTGTCGACCAACCTTGTAATGATCGGGTCGCGCCCGTACTGCTCCAGCAGGCGACGAGCGACGGCTAAAAGAATCTCCGGCGTAATAATCTCGCGCGCATGAATGCCTCCGAAAAAGAGGACTTCAGCCTCATCCTCCTCCTCACGTTCCACATGGTCGGAAATCTTGAGCACCCAGATATCGAATCCATCGCCGCCTCGGCTTTTCAGCCAACCGTCGCCGATGTCGTGAAGCGCGGCAAGCATCGCAAAAGTTGCCGCCAGTTCCTTGAGCTCAGCCTCAATGCGGTCAGGAGAATGGAAATGGTCGAGGTAGCCGCTGCTGCGAAGGGCGCGGGCATAAGCATCGGTGTCATCGATCAGAACTTTGACCTCGATGCCGAGCCGTCGAAAATCATCGATCCTTCCATTGGGGACCAAAACATCGACGAAGCCGCTTTTAGGGTTTACAGCGGCAATGTCGGCTGCGTCATTCAGGGGAAAAATATCGACGCTCTCCATCGGCAGCCGCACCAGCGAAACCGGTTCCGCTGCAGCCGAAGGAGAAAAGGGCAGGCAGATGAGAACGGCGGTCATGACCGCTCTATTCACCTTTGAAACGGCAGTCCACATAGAGCCTCTGCAATTGTCCATGGGGAAAACTGTACTCACCATCGATGCGAAGATGGCAGAGCACATCGGCATGGGAGAAAAAAACGATCGACCGCGACCGCTCTTCGTCAATGACCATCAGGAATTTGGGGTCATGAAATGACAAAGATTCGACGTTGCAGCCGCAACTTTTTTTGAGTGACTCTTTTGCCCGAGCGAAATCGACCGCAGCTTTCTGCAGAAGTTTTGCGCCGCGGTGCAGCACACGGAGCGAATCGACGGTCAGGAGGGCTGCGGAGTGTTCCTGCCGGTCGAGCTCGAGCGCCCCCTGCACATATACATAATCCCCCGCCTCGCACGGGAGCGCTGATCGAAGCAGTGCCGCGCAAAGCCTGCCTTGGTGCAGAAAGAGCAGCACGGGCTGCGGAACGGCGCGGTCGGCCGGCAGATAAACGCCTTTCAGCCGCACGGACGCATCTTCCCCGCTCAGAAAAGTGACGGGCAGCCGCTGCAGACCGTGCTGTTGAAAATAGTCGACGCCGCAAACGATCGGCACCTCTTTACGGCAGTGCGAAAAGAGGGAAAGGGCGAGAAAAAGGGCAACCGTTCGTTTCATTTTTTTGCGATCAAGCCGTGATCGGCAAAGCTGAAGAAGGAGTCCTTGCCGACGATCAGGTGATCGAGCACCGTCACTTCAGCGTAGCGGCAGGCGGCGACCAGTTTTTCCGTGGCGCGGCGGTCTTCATCGGAAGGCGAGGGATTGCCGCTGGGGTGGTTGTGAAGAAGGATGACGTTTGCCGCGGCACACTGCACGGCGGTGCGGATGATTTCGCGCGGCGAAACCACGCTCTCCATAAGGCTTCCTTCGAAAAGCACTTTTTCGTCGATCGATTCGCTACGGGCCGTGAGAAAGAGGACGCGAAACTCTTCTCGGGGGAGGTCGCGCATGCGCAGCCGCACGTATTCATAAACGGCTTCGGGGTTCACCAAGGTGACGTTGCTCTTCCATTTCTCCTGTACCAGCCGTTTGGCGAGTTCGAGCGCCGCCTTGATCTGCGCCGCCTTGGCCAAGCCGACACCGTTGACGCGGCAGAGCTCGCCGACCTGCATTTGATCGATTCCGCGCAGCCCGCCGAAATCGATCAGCAGCCGCCGCCCCAATTCCATGGCCGACTGCCGTCGATTGCCGGTGCGCAGCAAAATGCCCAGCAGCTCGGCGTCGGAAAGGGTATCGGCGCCGTGTTTAAGAAGACGCTCGCGCGGCCGTTCATGCTCCGGCCAATCCTTGATCCTGTTTCCGTACTCCATCGTCCCCCCTGTCGACAATGTTTTTCGGTTCAGCTTCTCTAAACAAGTCTCTGATGCCCGCCAATGAGCTCAGCACGCCGACCGCCTCGATCGGAAGATAGACCACCTTATTATCCTTGCCGCTCACCATCTCCTTCAGGGTTTCCAGGTAGCGCTGAGCGATGAGGTATTGGGCGGGGTTGATGTCTCTTTCCTGCAGCGCCTCGGCAATGCGCCGCATGGCGTCGGCCTCGGCCTGGGCCATCCGTAGGCGAAAATAGGCCTCTCCCTCGGCCTTGAGGATCATACTGCGCTTTTCGGCCTCGGCAAGATTGACGGCAGCCTCCCGCCGACCTTCGCTCTCCAAAATGGCGGCCGTCTTGGCGCCTTCGGCAGTGGTCACGGCGGCGCGGCGGTCGCGTTCAGCCCGCATGACCTTCTCCATTTGGTCGCGAATGTCTTCGGGCGGCGTGATTTCCTGTATGGCGACACGGTTGATCTTTACTCCCCATGGCGAGGTGGCGGTTTCGAGCTGCTCGCGGATGCGCGAGTTAAGGACTTCACGGGAATCGAGGATCTGATCCAAGGTCATGGCGCCGATCTGGCTGCGAAGGCAGGTCTGCACCTCCTTTTCCATGGCAAAAGGAAGATTATCGATCTTGTAGGCCACGCTTTTGGGATCAATGATCTGATAGGAGAGCAGCGCGTTGATCTCGATAAAGATGTTGTCGCTGGTGATGACGTTCTGCCGCGGAAAATCCAGGATCTTTTCCCGCAGGTCGATGCGCTGAATGTGCCGATGCTGATAAATCGGTTTGCCTTGAGCGTCGTATTCGACGTAACGCCATTCGAGCACACGCGGTTTCTCGATGAGGGGGATTTTGAATTTCAGCCCCGCATAGAGCGTACGATTGTAACGACCCAACCGCTCGATCACCATGGCTTGGCTTTGCGGGATGATGACTGCTCCCGAAATAAGCAATATGATGATCAATAAAAAGCCGGCGACCGACAATGTAATCAGGAGGCTCATCATGATCTCCTAAAAAATGGTTTCTTCGAGAACCGCCGGCAAAGCTTTTCAGCAGGCTGCAGGAGCTTCTGCCGAGGCTTTAAGCAGTTCCCGTCGAAGGATTCGGCGGCGCGGAACATTCACGTCCCGCGCCCTTCGGGTTTTTACTTTTCCTTCGTATATTCGCCCCAGCCGCCTTGGGTCACATTCACCTTCAGGCCGGTGACCTGATTGCCGCTGAAAACGAACTCGTACTCGGCGTCGACAAAGTTCGAGTAAAAGCGGGCCTCGGACTCGGCAAAGAGGGGATGAGCCGCTTGTCCGCCGGGGAAATCGGCGTGCAGACAACCGTCGGCCCCCAGGGTGATGTTGACGCGGCCGCCGCGGCCGACATAGCTTCCGACATATTTCTTCAACTGCGGCTCGCCGAAGACAAGCACCTTGCGATGGGCGTCGGCGCTGCCCAGGGCGGGAAGCTCGCGCACCCAGATGTTGCGGTAGCGAACCGGATTGCCGTGATCCTGCAGCGCCAGCGGCAGTTTCTCGGCGTGTTTGCTGTAGGGCGTTCGGCTGCACCAGTTGGTCGGTCCCATCAGTTCGACATGATCCTGAGTGAGCACGCCGTTGTGAAAAACGGTGATGATCGCCGGTTTGAGCAGCCTGCCGTCCTCCGCAAAGCGCGGCGCCTTGAAAATGATGTCGTAGGTCTGCCATTCGCCGGGTTTGCGGCAGGTGTTGACCTGCGGCGGATATTGGCCGTAGATGGCCGAGCATTGGCCGTCGGCATAGGTGACGTTGTCGTAGGAATCGAGCACCTGCACCTCGTAGATGCCCATGAGAAACACGCCGCTGTTGCCGCGCCCCTGGCTGCTGCCTTCCGGCGGCGTCGGCGTCATGAATTCGACGTGCAGTTGGCAGTCGCCGAATCCCTGCAGCGTGCGCACATAACCCGCGCCGCGCACCGATTCCATATAGCCGTCTTTGACGATCCACTTTGCCGGGCCGCCGTCCATGGCCCGCCAATTCTCGAGCGAGCGGCCGTCGAACAGCACTACCGCATCCGAGGGCGGCGCTCCGGGCTTTTCCTGCGTGCTGAAGCCCGGCGGGGTGATGATCGGAGGCCGAGGACGTGCGCCGTCATGAACTTTCCATTGCTGAGCGCCGTCGATCACCTGAACGAAAGCGGGAACGGCGGCCCAAAGCAGAGCCGCTGCGGTTAACAAAATGACAAAGAGGGGCTTTCGGGACATGGTCAGTCTCCTTTATTGCTGCGGGTTATCGGTTCCTCCTGCAGAGCAGGAGCGGTGATTTTGACCTTCAGAACTTTGGCGGGTTCGGCCTCCATGACCTCCAAGGTGCAGCCGTTGATCTCCGCCTTGTCGCCGACCTGCGGTACGCGTTCCAGTCGATCCATCAGAAAACCGGCCACGGTAACGTAATCGCCTTCAGGAAGCGGCGTGTGAATCATCTCCGCCAATTCATCCAGCGGCATTTTACCTTCCACAATCACGGTGCGTTGATCCGAGCGGCGGGCGGCTTTGCGGGGAAGATCGAATTCATCGTTGATGGAACCGACCAGCTTCTCGGCAATGTCTTCCACGGACACCAGACCGGCGACGCCGCCGTACTCATCGACCACGACGGCCATGGCCGCGCGCTCTCGGCGAAGTCTTTGCAGGGCTTCCAACAGCCGCATCGAAGCAGGCAGGAAGAGCGGCCGCCGCGGGGGCGGCAAGGATTCGCCGGGATGCATAAAAATATCTTTGATGAAGAAGATGCCTTCGATTTGATCCGGACGGTCTCGGTAGACCGGCAGCCGCGACAAGCCGCTCTGCTGCAGGATGCTATAGACCTTTTCCCGCGGCGCATCGGCGGAAACGGCGACGATCTCGGTTCGCGGAACCATCACATCCCACAAGCGGCGGTCGCGAATTTTGAGGGCCCGCGCCAAAAGCTGCTGATCCTCATCGTTCATAAGGCCGGCCGTTCCATATTCTCGCACCAGAAGCGGCAGCTCCTGCAGCGAAAAAAGGCGGCTCGACCCGTCGGAAAATTTCAGCAGGCGGAAGGAGAATGCGGTCAATTTTTCGACGAACAAAACCAAAGGATAGAAGGCCGCGCGAAAGAAGCTCATAAGCCTTACAGCGGCGCCGGAAAAACGATTGGGGGCTTGAGCGGCAATGGATTTGGGCAGCAGTTCGCCGAAGAAGAGAAGCAGCACGGTTACGACCGCCGCCGTCATCGCCTCGCCGATAAGGTCGGCGACGAGAACCACGCCGAGGGAGGCGCAGGCGGTGTTGACGAGGTTGTTGCCCACCAGAGCAGTGGTCAAAAAGCGGCCTTCGTCCTGGACCAACAGGCGGCGGTCTTCATGGTGTCGCCAGGACAAGATAAGCTTGAGGCGGTTGGCTCCGATAAAGGCGGTTTCTGCGCCGGAAAAAAAGGCGCTGAGGGCCAGGGCAATCATAAAAAGCACGGCGGTCATAAGGCGACCACGTCCGCTTGAACCCGCCCCGCTGCCGCTTCGACAAGGGCGGAAAGAAACTCTTGTGCGAGGCTCCGGCGCAGCGCCACGATCAACCTCACGTTGTCCGCATATTGAGCATCGGCAACCTTGGCATGATACCGTTCGACCGTGGCCATGACGGCGCTCAGATGAGCATATGAACAGGTAATGGATACGTTCGCTTCGATAAAGCGGGTGACGATTTCCCCTTTTTCCAGCGCCGACGTCGCGGCCCCGCTGTAAGCACGCACCAAACCGCCGATCCCCAGCTTGGTGCCGCCGAACCAGCGAACCACCGCCACGAAAATCTGCCGCAGATCCATTCCCTCGATAACGGCCAGGATGGGCTTGCCGGCGCTGCCGGCCGGCTCGCCGTCGTCTACGGCACGCGTCACGGTTTCACCTCCGAAGCCGAGGCGGTAGGCATAGCAGACATGGGTGGCGTCGAACCAGCGTTTGCGAAGCTGCTCCGCCGTTGCTTCAGCCTCCGCTCTGTCCGCGACCGGTGCCGCGTAGGCGAGAAAACGGCTGCCCTTCACCTTCAGCTCGGCCTCGCAGGGCTTTTCAATGGTGCGATACCAATCCACTCCGTCTTCCGTCGTTGACGGCAAAATATAATCATTTTTCATTCAAGAACAACAGGAAATTCCCGCCCCTTCGATGATCCGGCGAGCAGTCACCGGCAACGGCCGCCGTGCGGCGCTACAAAAGGCGCAGCTGCCGAAGCGCGTCGCCGGCGGCGTTCTGTTCGGCACGCTTCTTAGAGGACCCCTTGCCCACTCCCACCTTTTTGCCGTTGATGCTCACGGAAACGGTGAACTCTTTGAGGTGATCCGGCCCGCTCTCCTCTTCGACCGTGTAGACGGGCCCCTGCCAGTTGTTCTGCTGCGCCGCTTCCTGAAGGATGCTCTTGCTGTTGCGCAGCCGTCCCTCTTCGATAAGGCCTTCGAGGCGATCGGCGATGAAACGCAGGACAAAGGCGCGCGCCGCCTCCAGGCCGCCGTCGAGATAAAGAGCGGCGATCAACGATTCAAAGGCGTCGGCAAGGATGGACATGCGCTGACGACCGCCGGAGCGGCATTCGGAATCGTGAAGCAGTAAAAAGTCCCCCAACTGGATTTCGGCGGCAAACTCGCCCAGCATAGGGCCGCTGACCAGCAGCGACTTGTAGTTGGTCAGCATCCCCTCGGTTTCCTGCTGATAATGACGGAAGAGGTAATCGGTGACCACGAATCCGAGGACGGCGTCGCCGAGAAATTCGAGCCGTTCGTTGGAAGCATTGCGCTCTTCGCCGCTTTGCGCCAAATAGGAGCGATGCTTGAGCGCCTGGCGCAGGAGTTCAGGATCTTTGAAGCGGTAGCCGATCCGTTCCTCCAATTCACCCAAGGTGCGGATGGGCGGGCGACGTACAAAAGGCAGCCTGGCAGAGATCTTTTGCAGAAAAGAGGGCAGCCGCAGCTTCATAGAAAAGGTGTCGTCATTCCGTAAACTTTTTGAAAGCCAGACAAACGTTATGACCGCCGAAACCGAACGAATTGGACAGCGCAACGCGAACGTCTTTTTGAACGGCCCGGTTGGGCGTGTAGTTGAGATCGCACTCCGGATCCGGGGTGTCGAGATTGATCGTCGGGTGAATGACGCCGTTTTTGAGGGTCATCAACGTCGCCACGGCCTCGGCGGCGCCTGATGCGCCGAGCAGATGTCCGATCATCGACTTGGTCGAGCTGATATGCAGGTTGTAGGCGTGCTCGCCGAAAGCCGCCTTTATCGCTTCGGTTTCCACTTTATCGTTGTACGGTGTCGAGGTGCCGTGAGCGTTGATATAGTCGATGTCGGTCGGCGCAAGGCCGGCGTCTTTGATCGCCAGCAGCATGGCGCGCTTGGCGCCGTCTCCGCCTGGCTGCGGCGCCGTGATGTGATAGGCGTCGGCCGTATAGGCGGCACCGACGATTTCACCGTAGATCTTGGCGCCCCGCCTTCGGGCGTGCTCCAGTTCCTCCAGAACCAGAACAGCGGCGCCTTCGCCCATGACAAAGCCGTCGCGGTCCTTGTCGAAAGGTCGGCTGGCCTTTTCGGGCTCCTCGTTGCGGGTGGAGAGCGCCTTGAGGGCGTTGAAACCCGCCAACCCCATATCGGTAATCGGCGTTTCGCTGCCGCCGGTGATCATGCCGATCGCCTTGCCGTAGCGAACCGCGTTGAACGCTTCGCCGATGGCATGAGATGCGGAAGCGCATGCTGAAATGGTGGTGTAATTGACGCCCTTTAGGCCGTATTTGATCGAAATATGGCCCGGTGAAATATCGGCGATCAGCATGGGGATGAAGAAGGGGCTGACTTTGCGCGGGCCGCCCTTCAGATAAGCCTGATACTGGTCCTCGAAGGTCTTCATGCCGCCGATGCCCGAGGAGACGATGACGCCCCACATTTCGGTATCCGTTTCCTCGAAGCGGATGCCGGAATCGGCGATCGCCTGATCGGCCGCGGCTACCGCCAACTGGGTAAAGCGATCCATGTGGCGTGCTTCCTTACGGTCGAGCAGCGCGAATGGATCAAAGTCCTTCACCTCGCCGGCAATCTTGGTCGTCTGGTCGCTGACGTCGATCTGCGTGATCGTTGAAATGCCGCTCTTACCGGCGATCAGATTGTTCCAGAAGGTCGTCAGGTCATTACCGACCGGCGTAAAAACGCCCATGCCGGTCACGACCACTCGTTTCAGCTCCATCTCTCACCTTTTGTTGAAGTTTCGAGCGCCGCTGCAGAGCGCCGACAGCCGCAACGGAAGCAGCCGTCCGCTCTTTAAGAACGCGAGGGACGTGGGGCGTCCCTCGCATCGAAGCGAATTAGCTCTGTTTGCTGTGCAGATACTTGATGGCGTCGCCGACGGTCTGGATCTTTTCGGCGTCTTCGTCGGGGATTTCAATGCCGAACTCCTCTTCGAAGGCCATCACCAGCTCAACGGTGTCCAAGGAATCGGCGCCGAGGTCGTCGATAAACGAGGCATTCTCCGTGACCTGCGAGGCGTCGACGCCCAATTGGTCGACGATGATCTGTTTCACTCTCTCTTCCACTGACATGTTCGTTTCCTCCTGAAAATAGGTTTATGGGTTTATTTTCACGCTTGCTACATGACCATGCCGCCGTCCACGTTGAGCACCTGGCCGGTGATATAATCCGACAGCGGCGACGCCAAAAAGAGAACCGCGTCCGCTACATCTTCGGGTCGGCCGGGGCGCTGCAGCGGAATGAGCGACAGAAAGGCGGTTTTGCTCGCTTCCGGCAGGCCGTGCGTCATTTCGGTTTCGATATAGCCGGGCGCCACGGCGTTCACCTGAATGTTGCGCGAACCGAATTCCTTGGCCGCCGACTTGGTGAGGGCGATAACGCCTCCCTTGGAAGCCGCATAGTTCGCCTGGCCGGCGTTGCCCATGATGCCGACCACTGAGGCGATGTTGATGATCTTGCCCGAACGCTGCTTGATCATCGGCCGTGAAGCCGCCTTGATGCCGTTAAAAACGCCCTTCAAGTTGACGCGGATCACGGCGTCCCATTCGGCTTCGCTCATGCGCATGATCAGGTTGTCGCGCGTAATGCCCGCGTTGTTGACCAGCACATCGATGCGGCCCCAGCGGTCCAACGCCGCCTTGATCAGCGCCTCGGCTTCCTCCGGCTGCGAAACATCGGCCATAACGGCCAGCCCGCGATCGCCAAGCTTTTCCGCACGGGCTTTGGCGCCCGCTTCATCGATATCCGAAACAACCACGTTGAAACCGGCCGCGGCCAGCTTTTCGGCAATGGCGGCACCGATCCCGCGCGCCGCACCGGTAACCACGGCAACCTTTCCCTCTCCCGAAAACATCAACTATTCTCCCAAAAAGGATTTCAACTGTTCGACCGTTCCCACAGTCACCGTTTCCACGTTGCGGTCGATACGGCGCAGCAGGCCGCTGAGCACTTTGCCCGGCCCCGCTTCGACGAAGCGAACGGCGCCGTCGGCTATCATGCTGCGCACAACCTCCACCCAGCGCACAGGACGATAGAGCTGCTCGGCAAGAGCCGCCTTGATCTCCTCGGCATCGGTGGTTTTTCGGCCGGTAACGTTGAGGTAAACCGGCACCTTTGGTTGGTGGAACTCTGTCTTTTGAAGCGCCTCGACGAACGGCCCTACGACCGGTTCCATGAGCGGCGAATGAAAGGCGCCGCTGACGTTCAGACGCACCACTTTCTTGGCGCCCTTTTCCTCGGCAAGCGCCGCTGCTGCGGCCACGCCCTCTTCGGCGCCCGAGATGACGATTTGATCCGGAGCATTGAAATTGGCGGGCGTAACCGTTCCCTTCTGTGAAGCCTGGCGGCACACCTCGACGACGACCTCCTCATCCAGTCCCATTACGGCCGCCATGGCGCCTTTGACCGTACCGCCGACGCTCTGCATCAGCTCGGCGCGCCGCTTCACCAAACGCAGGCCCTCTTCGAAGGAAAAAACGCCGGCCGCCGCAAGCGCCGAATACTCGCCGAGGCTGTGACCGGCAACCATGCTCGGCAGAATGCCGCGCTCCGCCAGCAGCTCGAAAACCATATAGCTGTGAACATAAACGGCGGGCTGGGTGCGCACCGTCTGCATCAACTCTTCTTCCGGCCCTTCGAAGCAGAGGCGCATGAGGTCGAAATCGAGAATTTCTTCAACCAAACGCCGGCGCTCCCTGACCGATGCAAAGGCCTCGTACAGGTCTTGGCCCATGCCGACATATTGAGAACCCTGGCCGGGGAAGATAAAAGCGGGGGCATTGGGAGGGGGCTGCTGCGTCGGCTTCACATGATTCTCCATTCTTTGGTCAGAAACGAACGGCCGCCGATCCCCAGGTGAGACCGCCGCCGAAAGCCACCAGAACCGCCACGGTGCCGGGATTGATGCGGCCCTGTTGTCTCGCCTCATGGATGGCGATGGGAATGGAGGCCGCCGACGTGTTGCCGTAGCGGTTCACATTGACGAACACTTTTTCCGGCGGCAGCTTGATTCGTTTCGCCGTGGCGTCGATGATGCGGATGTTCGCCTGATGCGGAATCAGCAGATCGACGTCCTCGCTCCGCAGCCCGGCGCGCTGAAGAATCATCTCCGCCGCATCGCCCATCGAGGTGACGGCGTTCTTGAACACCTCTTTGCCTTCCATGTTCAAAAAGTGCCGTTTCTTTTCATAGTTTTCCGGCGTCGGCGGGAATTTGGTTCCCAGCCCGTCCATCTTGAGCAGGCCGCTCAAGCGGCCGTCGCTGCGGGTAAAAGTGGCCAAAACGCCTCGGTCGTCGTTCGACGGCTGCAGCACCACGGCGCCCGCTCCGTCTCCAAAGAGGACGCAGGTGTTGCGGTCGGTATAATCAGTAATGCGCGACAATGTTTCTCCGCCGATGACCAGAACGGTGCGCGCCTTGTCGGCGGCGATAAGGGCGTCGGCCAGTTCGAGGCCGTAAAGAAAGCCGGTGCATGCGGCTTGAATATCAAAAGCGGCGGCGTTCACCGCGCCCATGTTTTTCTGAACAAACACCGCCGTGGCCGGAAACCCGATATCGCCGGTAATGGTGGCGAAAATAATCACATCCACTTCCTCGGCGGACAGTCCGGCGTCCTTCAGGGCGTTGACGGCCGCCTCGGTTCCGAGATCTGAGGTAAACTGATCTTCGGCGGCGATGTAGCGCGTTTCGATGCCGGTGCGGGTCTTGATCCATTCGTCGCTGGTGTCGACCATCCTTTCCAGATCGGCGTTGGTCAAAACCTTTTTCGGCAGCGCCATGCCGGTACCGACGATTTTCGAACGGGGCTTTATGCTCATTTTTTTTATTTATGCCTCAAAATTGATTTTGTAGGGAATAATACGGCGTTTTTATCCGTGCAGCCGATGAATTTCGTCCTCGATCTTGCTGTTGACGTCTTCGACGACAAACTTGTAAGCCGCCAGTACGGCGTTTTTGATCGCCTTGGGAGTCGACTTGCCGTGGGCAATGACACAGCATCCCTGAACGCCCAAAAGAGGCGCGCCGCCGTATTCCTGATAGTCGAATATTTTGCGAATGCCTTCGAACGTCGGCGCCATAAGAAGAGCACCGATCTGCGAAAAGAGGTACTTTCTCACCAACCGCCGCATGTTGACTTTGAAAAGGCCGTGAATGCTTTCGGCGGCCTTGAGAACGATATTGCCGACAAAGCCGTCGCAGACCACGACATCGACGGTTCCTTTGGTGATGTCGCTGCCTTCCACATTGCCGATGAAATTGAAATTGCTTTGCTGAAACAGGCGATAAGCCTTCTGCGCAAGCTCATTGCCTTTGCCTTCTTCATGGCCGACGTTCAAAAGGCCGACGCGGGGTTTTTCGATGTCGAACAGCCGCGCCATGTAGACGCTGCCCATCAAGCCGAACTGAACAAGGTCTTCGGGGCGGCTGTCGACGTTGGCGCCGACATCGAGCAACAGGGTCTTACGGCCCTCCTGGTTCGGCAAAAGCTGTCCGATGGCCGGCCGTCGAATACCGTGAATCCGCTTGAGGCCGAACAAGGCCGAAGCCATCACGGCGCCGGTATTGCCGGCGCTGACCACGGCATTCACCTTCCGTTCGGCATGAAGACGCACGGCAACGGCAATGGACGAGTCCGGCTTTTGCTTGAGAGCCGTTGCCGGTGCTTCATCCATCGCAACGGCTTCCGAGGCATGGACAATAGAGATCGCCAAATCTTGGATGTGAAAATGACGCTCGAGCTCTTTGCGCACGACCTCCTGGTCGCCGACCAGAACGATTTCGAAACGCCCCTTGGCTGCCCGCGCCGCCTCCACGCCGCCGTGCACGGCGTCGCGCGGCGCATTGTCGCCCCCCATGGCGTCCAATGCGATTCTAATCATGCGGTGCCCCGCTTTTCCTTTTTCGATCTTGAGCCTGCACCATCATCGGGAAACCATGGCGGGCAAGAGAACGCGCGGATTAGGATTCGCGGGGAAGGAAAATCGAACGCCCTTTGTAGTAGCCGCAGTTCGGGCATGCGCGATGGGGCAGCTTGGGTTGGTGGCAATTGGAGCATTCCACTACGGTCGGCACCTCGGCCTTCCAATTGGCGCGACGCTTTCCTTGACGGGAATGAGAATGTCTTCTTTTAGGATTCGGCATGTTTTCCTCTGTGAACAATATAATGTTAGTCGAACTTGATGTTTCTTAGCATTTCCCACCGCGGGTCGGCGGGCTTCAAATCGCAGGTGCACGGGCTGACGTTTAGATTGGCACCGCAACGCGGGCACAGGCCCTTGCAGTCCTCGCGGCACAGCTTTTTGTACGGAATCGCCAGCAGCAGCGTCTCGCGAACCGCCTCGGTGATGTCCACTTCGCGAGTCGCCTTTGTAATCAGATAAATGTCTTCATCCTCGCCGGCTGCAAGCTTGTCGTCGAAAGTCATGACGGCGCTGATGATCTCGTCCAGCGCCAGCGTATAGTTTTCCAGGCAGCGGTCGCAGGTGAGTTCCACACTGGTTCGCAGCCGTGTTTTGACGAAAATTTCCTCTCCCACCTTATCGACTGCGTAACTGATGTCGATCGGCAGGCTGAAGCCCTCCTCCAGAAGATCAAGTTCCGCCGGCGTCGTTTGATCTTCGTATTCAGAGTGCCCTTCTTTAATCCGGCTGAGAAAAAACTTGAGCACCGTAATCCTCGAAAAAATCGGCGGCAAAATTAGCAATAAATCGGCTAACAGTCAAGCAAAAATTGGTATTTCTTGAATATTATTCACGCCATTTCAGGGAGTGCCCTGCAAAAAGTTGTATCCGATCTCCATGAGCTCCATTTTGCTGAAGAAAAAGGCGATTTCCCGCTGCGCCGACTCTACGCTGTCGGAACCGTGCACCACATTGCGCGAAACCGTCTCCGCCCATAGGCGCCGAACAGTGCCTTCAGCCGCCTCATGCGGATCGGTTTTACCCATCAGGGTGCGCCAGTCATCGACGGCGTGCTCCTTCTGCAGAACGGCGACCACCACCGGGCCCTCGATCATAAAGTTGATCAGCGTTTCGAAAAACGGCTTGCCTCGATGTATTTCGTAAAAACCTTCAGCCTCCTCGCGCGATAGGCGAATCATCTTGAGGCCGATTACCTCAAAACCCTCGGCCAGAATTTTGTCCAGCACTTTTCCCAATAATCGCTTTTTCAAGCAGTCCGGTTTGAAAATCGCCAGTGTTTGCTCCATAGCTTGGACTCCTTCAATAACCTGAGTTGATTTACCATTGATCGTCTCCGTTATGCTTCTTTTCACGATGAAGCACGCCGCTGCGGCTGAAAAAACGGGGCCTTCAGCCGATCGTTTGTAAAACCTCCTTGAGGGTCGGTACGCCGATTTCATCCAGTTCGTAAAAAACTCTAGTCGACGGTTTGCGGATGGTCATGATCCGCCGCAGATCGATAGGCGTGCCGATGATGACGGCGTCGCAGTCGGCGGCGTCGACGGTGGCCTGCAGGTCCCGGATCTGGTGTTCGCCGTAGCCCATGGCCGGCAGGACGGTTCCGATCGATGGATAGGTGCGGAAAGTGTCGACAAGGGATCCCTTGAGGAACGGCCGCGGATCGACGACGGCGGCTGCGCCGTACCGCTGCGCCGCCATCACGCCGGCTCCGAAGGTCATCTCGCCGTGAGTAAGCGTGGGACCGTCCTCCACCACCAGCACGCGACGGCCGCGAATCACCTCCGGATCTTCGACGCGAAGAGGCGAGGCGGCGTCGATGATGACCGCCCTCGGATTCACACGGCGGATGTTTTCGCGTACGCGTTCAATATCCTGCAGCCGAGCCTCCACTTCCTTGTTGATGATCACCACATCGGCCAGCCGCAGGTTGGTCTCTCCCGGGTAATAGGTGAGCTCGTGTCCCGGCCGAAGAGGATCGACCACCGTAATGTAAAGATCGGGAGCGAAAAAGGGCGTGTCATTGTTGCCGCCATCCCACAGAATGACATCCGCCTCTTGTTCGGCCTGTTCCAAAATGGCCGCATAGTCGACGCCGGCGTAGACCGTGGAGCCGTTCACGATGTGCGGCTCATATTCCTCCATCTCTTCGATGGTGCAATGCAAACGCTGCAAGTCCTCGAGGGAAGCAAAGCGCTGCACGCGCTGAGCCTCCAAATCGCCGTAGGGCATAGGATGGCGGACGACAACCACCTTTTTGCCCCGCTCACGAAGCAGCGACGCCGCTTTTCGGCTGGTCTGACTCTTTCCGCAGCCGGTGCGCACAGCGCACACCGCCACCACCGGCTTTTTCGACTTCAGCATGGTAATTCTGGTCCCCAACAGCCTGAAAGAGGCCCCTGCCGCGGTGACCAGCGAAGCCTTGTGCATAACCGTTTCATGAGAAACATCGCTGTAAGAAAAAACCACCTCATCCACCTGGAATCGACGGATCAAGTCGGGCAGCTCTTGTTCGGCAAAGATGGGAATGCCGTTAGGATAAAGAGGCCCCGCCAAGGCCGGAGGATAAAGCCTCCCTTCAATGTTGGGGATCTGCGTGGCCGTAAAGGCAACAACCTCATACTCAGCGTTGTGACGGAAAACGGTGTTGAAATTGTGAAAGTCCCTCCCCGCTGCCCCCATGATGATGACTCGCTTCCTTTCCATGCCTCCTCCGTTCCTCGTTTGAATGATCTCAGGCGTTCCGTTGCTCAATATTTCAGCCGGCGTCAATGGCGCGGGCATATTCGTTCACTGTCTCCTGCACTCCCTCGAAAGTCGTCTGCTGCAGGAGACGCTTTCTCATTTCGGCAGCTCCCGGCAGGCCTTTAAAGTAAAGCAACAGTTGCTTGCGCATCATCAGTACGGCGTGCTTTTCTCCGTAGAATTCGATACCCAGGCGGAGATGGCGCAGGCAAAGCTCGGCACGTTCGGCGGGCGAAGGCGGCGGCGGCACGACGCCGGTTCGCAGCATCTCGCGGGCTTGATGAAATATCCAAGGGTTGCCGCAGGCGGCGCGTCCGATCATGACGCCGTCGCAGCCGGTTTCGGCGATCATGCGGGGCACATCCGCTGCCGTTTTCACATCTCCGTTGCCGATAACAGGTATCGAAACCTTTTCCTTTACCTTAGCGATCAAGCGCCAGTCGGCATGGCCTCCGAACTGCATGCTTCGAGTGCGCGGATGCACCGCCACCATGTGAACGCCCGCGTCCTGCAGCCTTTGAGCCGCTTCCACAACGTTGATCGAATTCTCATCCCAGCCGCTGCGCAGCTTGGCCGCGACCGGCACGGCAGAAGCGCGCACAACGGCGGCGGCGACCCGCTGCAGAAGCGGCAGGTCGCGCAACAGTGCCGCACCGGCTCCGCGCTTGACCACCTTTTGGGCGGGACATCCGAAGTTGAGATCGATGAAATCGGGCTTAAGTTCGGCGAGTATTTTTGCAGCTTCGGCCGTCGTTTCCGGATCGGCACCGAAAAGCTGGAGGGCGATCGGTCGTTCGGCTTCGCTGAACGAAGCCAATCTGAGGGTTTTTTGTTGAAGACGAACGGCGCCGTCGGCGCTGATCATTTCACTGTACACCAGCGCCGCTCCGAACTCCCGACACAATCTTCGGAAAGGAGAGTCCGACCATCCGGCGAGCGGCGCCAATACCGTCCGATTTTCCCCGGCAAACTTCACGAAGGCAATATAAGGCTTTAAAAGAAAGCATGCAAGAAGTACGGCCGGCGACATGAAGAGACGGCGGAGGGTCTGCGGCCGTCACTCCGGGAAACGAAAGCGCATGATCTCGGTCTCGGCCAGCGCCTCGGCGAGAAGATCCTCTATACCCTCCAGCCGCGCTTCGGCCTCAAGCACCTCGGGGAGCTTGGCGTGCGTCTCAGGATTCGGCGGCACCAGATAGCTGCAGCAGTCGTCGTACGGCTCCGTGGAGATGTCGAAGGTTCCCAACCCCCGCGCCCTGCGGATGATTTCCTCCTTGTCCATTCCGATCAACGGCCTGAGGATGGGCATGCTGACGGCCTGTGAAATAGCGGCGATGTTCTCGAGCGTCTGCGACGCCACCTGCCCCAGGCTTTCGCCGGTCACCAATGCCCGGCACCGTTCGCGGGCGGCCAATCTTTCGGCCAGCCGCAGCATCATGCGGCGGTAAAGAACCACGCGCAGCTTGGTCGGTGCGTTCATAATGATCGCCTGTTGGATTTTCGCCAGCGGCGTCAAAAAGAGTTTGGAGTGCGTTTGATAAACGGTCAGCCTTTTCACCAGCTCCGCTGCGTTATAAAGAGAGTTCTTTTCGACATAGGGGAAGCTGTGAAAGTGGACAAAGGTGACATGACAGCCGCGCTTCATCATTAAAAAGGAAGAGACCGGCGAATCGATGCCCGACGAGAGGAGGCTCATCACCTTGCCGGTGCTGCCCACCGGCAGGCCGCGCTCGCCGGGCTCCGTACGGACGGAGAAATAGACCTTTCGGTTGAAAACTTCGATCTTGATCACCAGGTCGGCATCCCGCAGCCTCACGGGCTTTTGAAGCGCTTCCTGCACTGCGGCGCCTACGATGCGGTTGATTTCCACTGAGGTGTAGGGGAAGGATTTGTCCGCGCGGCGCGTGTCGACGCAGAAAGTGTTGAAGGAAAGATTGCGAACCTTTTCGAGGACCTGGCGGCCAAGCTCCTGCGGGTCGGAGGAACCGCGGTAAGCGACACGGATTTCGGCGATGCCGATGACGCGACGGAGACGCTCCAACACCCTTTCGTCGTCGACGTCGGCCGCCGCTTCGACGAAAACACGCCCGTACTGCGGAACGATGCGCGCGCCCTCAAGATCCGCCAGGGCGTTACGCAGGGCTTGCCGCAGGCGGCTTTCGAAAAAAGGGCGGTTCCCTTTTTTCAGAGCAATTTCGCTGTGGTGGATGACAAACAGCCGTTCGCCGTCTTGTGCCGCGGGGATCACGCTATCTTCCGACATGGGTGACCGAAAGTGGAGAGACGACAGGTACTCAATGGACCGTAATCCCTTCGAGAAGGATTTTGCCGATGCTTTCGGCAGCCGTCGTCAAGTCGATCTTTTTCGATTTCGAAAGCACCCAATTGGTCGAAATCTGATCCAAGGCGCCGAAGACCGTCTGCTTCAGGATGGTCGAGGGAATGTCGCTGCGGAATATGCCGGCGCGACATTCTTCTTCGAAGGCTTGGCCCAGCAGATCGAGGTATTCCTTGAATTTCGTTCCCGAGTAATCGTGCAGAAACTTGTTGCTCTGGCGCAGCTCGACGATGAGCAGCAGCGCAAGGTCGGGGTTCCTTTCCACCATCTCGAAATGGCGGGCGATGTAGGCCAGCACCTTTTCGATGGGAGATGAAAGCTCCGACAAGGCGACCTTCATCTCTTCGATGATCGGCGTCATCTGTTCTTCAAAGATGGAGATCAGCAGGTCATCCTTGTTCTTGAAATAGAGATAGGTGGTGCCGGTCGCCACGCCGGCCATTTTCGCAACCTCTTCCACTTTGGCTTTGAAGAATCCGTCTCGCGCGAACAACTTGATGGCCGCCTGAAGCAGGCGCTCCCGTTTCGAAGGATCCATACTTTCCTCCCGCTATAGTCGCCTTGAACACTCTTCACCAAAATAAAGAATGAGAGGTTGAAAAGCAAGCGAATATTGAAAGAAAAATTCATCGGCAGAGAAATGCTGCGGTGTTATGTCAGTATATCACCTCTTTGACGAATACAGCGGCAAATTAGTGTTGACAATCGTTTATTTTTTTTGTAGAATAGTTTCGTTCGAGAAGCAGGCGTTCTCCCGAATTGAAGCGGATAACAATTTCATCATCTGTGACGGAGGTCCAATGAAAAATGCACTGCTCCTTTTGACCGCCCTTGCAATTATCTTGATCACAGCGACGCCGGAAGTGCTGGCTTCGGGCGTCGAGCTGACCGGCGTGGGTGCCCGCGCTACGGCCATGGGCGGCAACTATCGCGCGATCGCCGAGGACTGGAGCGCCATGTACTGGAACCCGGCCGGTTTGGCCTTCACCAAAGGGTTCAATGTCGGCGCCAGTTTCCAGTTGGTGGTTCCCCAAGCCACCTTTTTTATCGGCAACAGCCACTACGGCCGGCAAAATAACATCAATTTCCCCTTCAGCGCCGCCTACCGCTGCGAGCGCTCCAATGAGCCCCAGACCTTCTTCCTGCCTTCCGCCGGTATCAGCTATACGTTGGGCAACCTTTCATTCGGCGTGGGCGTTTGGGCTCCCTTCGGCCTCGGGTCCAAATGGGATCTGCTGCGCACCGCCAGCAGCAACTTCGGCAATGTTCCCGGCAAGCGTTTCGACACCTACAGCACCAAATATCCCAATGTGGAATACGAGAGCAACCTGCAGATCATCGACATTCACCCGACGGTTGCTTTGAGGCTCAGCGACAAATTGGCGATCGGGGCCGGCATCAGCATCCTCTCGAACGACATTTATATTCGCAAGCCGGTTTATATCCAGAATCCCTACTTATATCACCCAACTTTGGCGCCCATGGTTGAACAGATCGCTGCCGTCAGCGGTCAGCTTCCGATTCTTACCGCCATGCGTTCGTCACCCTTCGATCATCTGCTCACGCAGGCCGAATTGGAAGGCAACGGAACCGGATTCGGCGCCAATTTCGGCGTGACCTTTAAACCGACGGACAAGATCAGCATCGGCGCCTCGGTTCAGTGGTATGCCGATCAGCAGTTGGAAGGCACCTTCAACCACACCATTTACTTCCCCGACGTTCAGCCCTTCCAAACCTTCGCCCGCGTTTTGACCGACTCTGTTTTCACCAAAGCCCTGCAGGCGGGCATGATTACGACCGACCAGTTCTTCATCCTGTCCCAGTTCTACTCCGGCCAAGTAGCGGAAGAACCGACCAAGAATGTCAAGACGGCCGTGCCGCTGCCCGCAAAGGTCGGTTTGGGCGTCAGCTACTCCGGCTTGAAGAACACTCTCCTCTCTTTCGATGTGGCCTACACGCAGTGGTCGGCGTGGGACAAGATCGTCATCGAGGACATGGCCGGCGCAAAGGCTGCTGAACTGGTGCAGAACTGGCAGAACACCCTTCGCTTTGGCGTCGGTGTAGAGTATTCGGTCGGAACGGCTAAAATCCGCGGCGGTTTCTACAGCGAGCCGCCCGCCGCCGTCGACGAAACGCTCACCGTCATGATCCCCGACATCAATCGCCGCAACGTGGTGACCGTCGGTCTGGCGTTCCCGGTCGGCCCCCTCTCCCTGGCCTTCAACTATGAGCACCTGTTTATCGGCGACAAAACGGTCGACACTTGGGCCTACGACAGCATGACCGCTGCTCAGAACCTCGTCGGCACCTACACCATGAACGTCAACAATCTGATGTTGGGACTGGAGTACCGCTTCTAACCGACGGTGATCGGTCGGGTAGAAACGATTTTTGCCCGAAATATCAAAAGCCTCGAGGTCGTTTCACCGGCTCGAGGCTTTTTTATTCGGAGGAACTGAATAATGATCAGACTCTTTTACCTGCTTGCGGCGGCAGCGCTGATGTTGAGCTGCAGCGTCGATCAAGGGCTGGCGCCGACACGCAGCGGCCTTGCCGGCGTGGTTCGCTTTCAAAAGGAATGGCCGGCCGTCACCGACCAGGTCATGGTGGTGGCCGCAACCCGCTTTCCGCCGACGTCGATTGCAGACATCGTGATGAGCGAGCCGCTGCCGACCTTTGTCGATTCCGCAGCCTATGAAATTTGGACGCCGCCGACGACTTTCGAGGCGGTCGGTGTGGTGTGGAAGGAAAAAGACCAGCCGTGGGATGTGACCAACATCATCGGCATGTACTTTCCCACCGTCACTTATTTTTCCCCCGGGAAGGTCATCATTCCGGACAAAAACACGCTCGTTACCGGCATCAACATCAACGCCGACTTGTCACGGGCGCGCCGCAAAACCGCAGCCGCCATTTGCGGTAAGCTGACGGCTCAAGGCGAATGGCCGTCGACGGCGCGGCAGGTGCTGATCATCGCTTCGCCTTCTATTCTGCCGACCGGCCTGCTGGACATCCTCTTCAGTCCGCCGATCACCGCCGGCTTCGATTCGACCGACTTTGCCCTCTCGGTACAGCCCGGGGTCTATCGGCTCATCGGCGCGCTGCTCATCGAGGAAGGGAAACCTTTGGGCGTCGAAAGCATCAAAGCGATCTATAAAAAGCGGCCGACCGACCTGTTGCCGGCGGCGGTTGCCGTTCCCACGGACACGACGGTGGTGCGAGGCATTCACCTTGTCCTCGATTTCGGAGGAAGCGCACTATGAAGAAACTCTTGGGTGCCCTCTGCTTGATCTGTCTGCTCTTCTCCGCCGCCTTCTGCATCGAGAGTCGCGCAACCGGTACGCTTACGGGAGCCGTCTATGATGCGGCGACCCAGCAGCCGCTTCCCGGCGCCAACGTGACCATCGTCGGCACGGTGATGGGTGCCGCATCGGACGCCAAAGGTGAATTCCGCATCCGGAACGTGCCCGCCGGAAAATACGCCATCGCGGTCACCATGATCGGCTACCGTCGCCGAACGGTCAAGGATGTGGTGATTTCTTCCAATCAAACGACGACCGTTCGCGTGGAACTGCAGGAGACTGTTCTGGAAACCCCCGAGTTGGTGGTCACGGCCGCAAAACGTCGCCAACAAATCCAGGAATCTCCGAACAGCATCGACGTGCTGACGGAGCGTTTTTTAGCGCAGACCAACGAAATCTATTTGGACGGCGCGCTTCAATACGCCTCGGGCCTTCATTTTATCGGAAGCCAAGTCAACATTCGCGGCAGCTCCGGTTTTAATTACGGCGCCGGCAGCCGCGTCCTTTTTTTGATCGACGGTGTGCCGGTGATGCCCGGCGACAGCGGCGACATCAAGTGGGACACCGTTCCGACGACGCAGATCGAACGCGTCGAGGTGGTCAAAGGCGCGGGCTCGGCGCTCTACGGTTCCAGCGCCCTCGGCGGCGTGATTAACGTCGTCTCCAAATCGGGCGGCGGACTGCCGAGAACCAATCTGCGGCTTTCGAGCGGCATTTACGACCGCCCGGCCTATCCCGAATGGCGCTGGACGACCAAGCCGCTGTGGTTCAGCGATGTCGATGTGGATCACAGCCGCCGCATCGGCAATTCGGAGCTGTTCATCGCCGCCGGGCGCCACCAATCGACCGGTTACATTCAGAACACTCAGTATTTGCGGCACAACGGCAGCGTCAAATGGACCTATCGTGCCGACGGCACGCACCTCGTCACATTGTTCGTCAACTATGAAGGCGGCGAGAGCCACAGCAGCCTCATGTGGCGCAGTCAGCGACGGGCCCTGGAGGTCAATCCCGAGGCCGTCGGGGACTGGGTCGAATCGCAGAAAATCGGGACCAATCTGATGCACCAGTGGGTGGTTCGAAAAAACCTCAGGCTGCAGTCGCGGTTTTCCTATTTCAACAACTATTGGAAAAACTGGTACCACGACAATATAACGGCTTCGACGGCGCAAAAGCCGGGGTTCGAGCTGCAGGGCGACTGGCAGTTTTCGGAGCACAACTCCTTGCTCATCGGCAGCGAAGGAAGCTGGGACCACGTGGAGTCGGGCCTGGTCGGACAACACGATCAGTATACGCTGGCGGGCTATGTGCAGAACGAACGTCGCCTCTTTCGTCGCCTCAATTTGACGCTGGGGCTCCGTTACGACAATCAGTATGTGGATATTGGTTTTCGCGACGACGAGTGGAATCCGAAGGTGGGTCTCGTGTGGCAGATTTCTCCCCAATGGACGGCCCGCGCCTCGGCGGGGCGCGGCTTCAGAGCTGCAAGCATGTCGGAGCGCTTTCCCAGCGGCGTTTACTCCGGGCTGACCATTGTGCCCAGCCCCGACCTGCGTTCGGAAACTGCATGGTCGCACGAAACCGGCGTCGTTTGGAAACCTTCTGAAGCCGTTTACTGCGACGCGTCGCTCTTTATCAGCGACTATTGGAATCTCATCGAGCCCAGGCCGAACGAGCAGCAGGTGATCCGCTTCATCAACGTCACCAGGGCGCGGATCGGCGGCTTTGAGATGATGTGGAAGCTGCAGCCGACCAGGGCTCTGTCGCTCGATCTCGGTCTGACCTTTATGGACCCCCGTGATCTTTCGCAGGGAACCGTTCTGGCTTATCGCCCGCGGCGCCTGGCTACGCTCGGTGCCTCCTATACCTTCTCCTCCTTCGAACTCGGCGTCAACGCCCGCTATGCCTCGCGCCTCGACCGCGTGGAGGTCTACCCGAACGACGAACGCGTGGCTCAAAAGGTGGTCGACCTGCGCGTCGGCTATCGCTATCGCGGGCTGCGGCTCAGCCTGCAGGTGAACAATCTCTTCAACTACAACTATACGCAAATGGAAAGGACGCTGATGCCCATCCGCCACTTTGTTCTGACGGCGATAGTGCAGCAATGAGCGTAAAAAAAACCATGACACGACAGGAGCAAGCATGCGCACACTGCTTTTCGGAGCTCTTTTTATGGCATTGACGGCGGGCTGTACTCATCACGACCCTTTTCCCGATCGGGCATCGGAAGAGTCCGTTTCCGCGGCATTGATTAAACTGGCGCCCGCTCGTCTTCACGCCGACCTTGACGGCTTGTCCTCTGGCGATCGACAAGCGCTGGCCAAATTGGTCCAGGCTGCGGAAATCATCGACGAGCTTTTTCTGCTGCAGGTGGATCCGGAAAACCCGCGTATCCGTCGCGACCTGCAGAGAGCCGGTCTAAGCACCCATTTGGAGCTGTTCACGGTCATGTTCGGCCGCTGGAACCGTTTGGCGGAAAACGAGCCGTTTCTCGACCACAAGCCGAAACCGCCGGGCGCCGGATTCTACCCCGAGGACATGACCCGGGCCGAGTTCGAGCGGGCGCTGAAGGAGCAGCCCGAAGACGCCGCGGCGCTCAAAAGCGAGTTCACCGTGGTGCGCCGAGAGCACGGCAAACTCAAAGCGATCCCCTATCACCAAGCTTATCCCGTCGCTGAGGCCGCGGCCCTGTTGAGCGAGGCCGCCCGTCTCACGGAGGACCCCTCTCTCGGCAAGTATCTGGAGCTTCGGGCACAGGCGTTGCTGAACGACGACTATTTCGAAAGCGATCTCGCCTGGATGGATTTGAGCGGCGATCTCGAAGTGGTCATCGGCCCTTACGAGGTGTACGAGGACGGCCTGAACAACTACAAGGCCGCCTACGAGGCGTTCATCTGCCGCGTCGATCCGAAAGAAAGCAGGCGCCTTGCGGCCGTGGCCGAACACCTGGCCGATTTGGAAGCGGGCCTGCCCATTCCCGAGGCTTATAAGAATTTCAGCCGCGGCATGTCGTCGCCCATCAAGGTGGCGGACGAGCTGTTCGCTGCCGGCGACACCAAGGCGGGCATTCAAACCACCGCCTTCAATCTTCCCAACGACGAGCGGGTGCGAAAAGCCAAAGGTTCCAAAAAGGTCATGTTGAAGAACGTGGCCCGCGCCAAATACGATCTCTGCTGGATTCCGATCGTCAACGCCGTTTTGGCGCCCGAAGCCCTCAAGCTTGTCTCTTTCGACGCGTATTTTCATCACGTGCTCATGCACGAGGTGAGCCACGGCCTCGGACCCGGCATCATCGTCAAAGACGGCCGCGAAACCACGGTCGGCAAGGAGCTCAAGGAGCTGTACTCGACGATCGAAGAATGCAAGGCCGACGTGCTGGGCATGACCACCCTGAAGCAGATGATCGACGCCGGAGTCTTTTCTGATGAGCCCGAGGGGAGCCTTTATGCCTCTTACCTCGGCGGCATGTTCCGCTCCATCCGCTTCGGCATCGACGAAGCCCACGGCGCCGGCGTCGCCATTCAGCTCAATTTCCTGCTCGAAAAGGGCGTCTTTTTTGAGGAAGGCGATCGCCTGAACGTGGAGCGCCGCAACTTTTGGCCGGCCATGAACGAATTGGCGAACAAGCTGCTGGTCATCCAAGCGGAAGGCGATTATGAGAGCGCGGCGGCGCTCATCGACCGCTACGGACGAATGACCCCGCTCATGCAGCGCTACATCGAGCGGCTCAAAGATGTGCCCATCGATATTCGCCCGATTTTCACCATTAAGGAACAATTAGGTCTGGAATGACTCTCACACGGAAAGGACGATCATGAAGATAGGACGATTTATGAAAACGGCTTTGCTCCTGCTGACGGCGGCGGAACTTTCTCAAGCGCAGCTCGAACGCTCCGCCGTCGATCCCCGCTACACCTGGAATCTCGGCGACCTTTATCAAAACGACGAAACCTGGACGGAGGCGAAAAAGGCGTTGCTGGCACGCTTCGAAGAGGTCGGCCGCTTCAAGGGCCGGATCGCCGAGTCGCCGGCCGCGCTTTACGAATGCCTGGCCTTCAACAGCGACATCAACAAAGAGTTCACCCGCCTGGCGCTCTACGCCCAGATGAACTTTGATCTCGACACGCGCGTGCCCAACTACCAGGCCAAGGCGCAGGAGATTCAGCAGGCCGCCGCGGAAATGGGCGCCAAGGCGGCCTTTATCGAACCGGAGATTCTGCAGATCGATGCAGAACGACTGGAACGCTTTTTACAGGAAGAACCGCGCCTAAAGGTCTACCAGTTTTACCTGCGCGACCTGATGCGCCGAAAGGCTCACCGTTTGGCCGAGGGCGAGGAACGCATTCTGGCGGAAGCGTCGCGCATCGACGGTACGGCGCACGATATTTACAGCATCTTTACCAACGCCGAGCTGCCCTATCCGCAGGTGACGCTGAGCACCGGCGAACGCGTCACGCTCACCTCGTCGGGTTATTCGAAATACCGAACCCTGGCGAACCGCGCCGACCGCGAATTGGTTTTCCGCGAATTCTTTTCCGCCCTGCAACGCTTTCAGAGCACGCTGGGAACGGCCCTCGGCGCGGCCGTGAACAGCCACATCTTTCACGCCCGAAGTCGACGGTATGACTCGTGTTTGGCCGCCGCGCTCGACAGAAACAACATTCCGCTCGAAGTTTATTACAATCTCATCGACAACGTGAACGCCAACCTCGGTTCCTTTCACCGCTACCTGTACATCAAGCGGCGGCTGCTGAAAGTGGACATGCTGAAGTACAGCGACATGTATGCCCCGGCCGTCGCCGAGGTCGACCTGTCCTACACCATCGACCAGGCCTACGACCTGGTGCTCAAGGCGCTGGCGCCGCTGGGGCCGGAGTACGTCGCCACCGTAAAGAAAGCAACGACCGAGCGCTGGATCGACGTGTTTCCGACCGTCGGCAAGCGATCCGGCGCCTACTCCGCCGGCGATGCCTACGACGTTCACCCCTTCATCCTTTTGAACTTTAACGGCACCTTCAACGACGTCAGCACCTTGGCGCATGAGCTCGGCCACACCATGCACAGCTATTATTCCAACACTCACCAGCCTTATCCCTTGGCCGATTACCCCATCTTTGTGGCCGAAGTGGCCTCCACCTTTAACGAAGCCCTGCTCATCGATTATATGCTCAAGACCATTCGCGACGACAACGTGCGGCTGTCGCTGCTGATGGAGTATCTGGACGGACTGAAGGGCACGGTCTTCCGGCAAACGCAGTTCGCCGAGTTCGAGCTGCGGATTCATGAGGCGGCCGAAAAAGGCGAAGCGCTCACCGGCGAAAGCCTGACGCGCCTCTACGGCGATATTTTCCGCAAGTATTACGGCCACGACCGCGGCGTCTGCCATGTCGACGACCTCTACGCCTGCGAATGGGCGTTTATCCCCCATTTCTACTACAACTTTTACGTCTATCAGTACAGCACTTCCTTTACCGCTTCGACCGCATTGGCGGAAAGGGTTCTGAACAAGGAAAAGGGAGCGCTGGAAGCTTACCTGCGTTTCATTTCGGCAGGCGGTTCGAACTATCCCATCGAGCTATTGAAAGAGGCCGGCGTGGACATGACCACGGCCGAGCCCTTCAACAAAACCATGGTCAAAATGAACCGCGTGATGGACGAGATCGAAAAGATTATGAAGAAAAAAGGGCTGTAGGAAATGCGAGCGGGCCGTCGGCCGACGGCCCGCTTCTCTGCCGCAACGGCAAGGCGAAAGGAGCGCAAGATGCGCCGAATTTTTTGGATTATAGGGGCGCTGTTGATGGTCGCCTGTGCAGGCACGAATCAACAGCAGGAGATCGAGCTTCAACTCAAGCTGACGGCGGCTTACCATACGCAGAAGGGCGCCGAAGCGTTGGAGGCCGGCCGATACGATGAAGCGATTGCATCCTTCCGCCGTGCGGCGGAAGCGCGCCCCGCCGATCCGACCGCGGCGGACAATCTCGGCGTCGCCTTTCACCGCGCCGGTCTGCTCGATTCGGCATTGGCCGCCTATCAGGCCGCAGTACGCCTCCAACCCGCCTACATCAAGGCCTATGTCGACATGGGCTATGCCTTTCTCGATCTCGGCAATGCCTCGGCCGCCGAGAGCGCGGCGCGGGAAGCGTTACTTCGCGAGCCGAACCATGCCGGCGCCCTGCTGCTGCTCGGCCGCGCCGCCGAGGCCCAAGGACGGCGCGAGGAAGCGCTGCAGCATTATCGCCGCAGTATTCAGGCGGAACCCCAGCCGAATGCTCTTCTTCACGCCGCTTTGCTTCAGGCCGAGCTCGGCGACCTCGACGCCGCCCAGGCTTCTCTGCAGCAGGCGGCCGCCCTCGAACCCGATAATGCGACCTTTTACTTCCACCTGGGCAACCTCTTCGCCCGCAAGTGCCGCACTCAAGAGGCGCTGGACGCCTACGAAACGGCCGTTCGTCTCGATTCCGGACTTGTCGGTGCGCTGAACAATCGCGGGCTGGTTCTCATGAGTCGCGGAGATCTGCAGGGGGCCCTCTTCTCTTTCGAACAAGCTTTGAAAAGCGACAGCACCGCAGCGCCGGCGCTTTTCAATTTGTCCGTGGTTTATCAAAGGTTGGGAATGCCGGAGCAGGCGTTGCTCTATGTCGAACGCGCAATGCGCTGCGCCGACAGCTCGGCCGTCTTTATTCTTCACAAGGGTAATCTCGAAATGGATCTCGGCAAAACGGAGGAGGCGAAAAGGTCCTTTGCCGCCGCGCTGGCCCTGGATCCGAACAACGCCATGATCTACAACAATCTCGGCAATACCCTTGCGGCTCAGAGCCCGGAAGAGGCGCAGGAAGTTTACCGAAAAGCACTTGAGCTTTACCCCGACTACCTCGAGTCCCGCCAAACGGAAGAGCTGCAGCAAGGGGCAACGGCCGATCTCCTGGGCGGGTGCGAAAATCCCTCGCGGCGCCTCACCGAGTGGGCCATGATGTACGCCAACCTGGGCCGCGCCGAGCTGCTGTTGGGCAAATATGAGGAGGCGCGGCACCACCTCGAACGGGCCGTAGCCCTGCAGCCGTTCCTGATTCAACCGTACGAGCAGTTGGCGCTGATCTATCAGACGAAAAAAGATCGCCGCCGGCAAAACCGCATGACGGCCATGGCGCGCCTCAACGAAGCGCGAATCCTGGCCGCCATGGATTCGACAGCGGCGGCTCTGGCCGCTTGTCGCCGGGCGCTTGCCTTCGATCCCGATTGCTCCGAGGCGCACGCCGAAATCGCTGTGCTGAGCGCCCGTGCCGGCGACCGCTCAGCCGCCGAAACGGCTTTCCGCCGCGCCCTCAGCAGAGCGGATGACAACCCGCGCGTTTACAAGCTCCATGCGCTTTACTTGGCAAAGTACGGCGACCGGCAGAAAGCGCTCGATGCAATGAGGCGTGCGGTCGGACTCAATCCGCGGGACGCGGAGCTTCGCCGAGCCTTTGCCGACCTTCTCCAATCACTAGGCCGACCGCAGGAAGCCGACGAACAACGCGCCTGGGCGCATTACGCGCAGGGGCGCCTATTGCACGAGGTCGGGCGCCGTGAGGCGGCGTTGGAAGAGTACCGCGCTGCCGCGGCGCTTTCGCCGCTTGCGCAATTTATCGCGGCGCAGGGGCTTGTTTACGCGCAGAAGGGGCTCAAGGTGGAAGCAGAACTGCTGCTCGGCCGAGCGTTGGAGCAGGAGCCGGAAAACGCCTTGGCCCTGTACGGGTTCGGCGTTCTGCAAAGCTCGTCGGCGCCGCAAGAGGCGGCGGACTATTTTCGCCGCGCCCTGGCTGTGGAACCGAACGACCCGCAGATCCATCGCGCGCTGGCGGAGGTTTATCGCCGCCTCGGCGACTTGGAAAAGACCGAACTGCACCGCCGAAAAGCCGAACAAGTTCTCCTTCCTTTCCCCCTTCGTTGAACGGGAAGCTCTGCCTTTTTGCCGCTGTTAAAGGCAGCGGAGTTTTACGGCAGGATAACGATCGAACGAGGAGGTGCCCCATGCATGCCGTCAAAGAAAACTATCTCAGAATCCTGAGAATCGAATTGGAAGACCTGCAGATCGACATCGAGCGCCTCATCGAAGAATGCCGCAAGAATAAGGAAATGGGCAGCTATTCGGAAAAAGTGTTTCTGCAGAACCTGGCTACTTTCAAAAACGAGCTGCTCGGCGTCCATGCCTTTCAGCACGTGCTCGATGAAATCGATCCCGGACAATTCGACACGCTGCAGGAGATGGTCGAATACATCCGCCGCCGCTTTCAGCAGTTGATCCACGAACATGGCTTAGTGCCCGCCCTGAGCATCTACGTCAACCGCAAGCTGGACAAGGTTGCACGCTACGTCGTCTCCTGAGGGGAAAAAGTCTGGGATATTATTTCAAGATTGCCTATTTTTCCGCGTCGAAAACGGCGGCGTTGCCCTTGCCGCCGTCCTATACCCCCAATGATTCAGGATGAATTATGCGGAAAAGCTTATCACTGCTGTTCCTCAGCGCGGCACTGCTGATCTTCGGCTGCGCAAAGAAGAAGGAAACCCCTTTCACTCTTATCTCCGCCCGAGTCCCCTGCGCCATTGTCGTCGATTTAGGTCCCTTCGACAACGCCGAAGAGGCTGCCGCCTCCTTTACTTCAGTCGATTGGCAGTCGCCGGCCGCCGACGCCTGTCGCCGAGGATTTGCAGCCCTTGAGCTGAGGAATCACTTGGCGGCTTTGCTCGACATTGACGCCGACCGGATCCCTATCATCAATCAAAAAGCGTCGCCGCCCCCCGGCAACTTTATCTTCCTCGGTCTGCCGACGCAGTCCAAATGGAAAAAGATCGCTCGTCGTGCCCGTTCCATTCGCTCAAAAAGCGACGGCGACGTTTCATCTTTTCGTTTCGACACGTTTATAAGCAATGACCGCCAGGGCTTGGTGATCAGCAGCGGCAGTTCAATCGGCGAACTTTATGCCGTTTATCATTTATTGGAAAAATTCGGCGTCCGCTGGTTCTTCCCCGGAAGCGACGGCTGTAGCATCCCGAAAACGGCGGCAATCGTTATGGAACCGACGCACGAGCAGGTCAAGCCCGCCCTCGCCGATCGCGGCCTGTGGTTCGAGCCGTCCCGTGCGCAGAGCGTCGACGACGACTTTATCCGCTGGATGGGCCGAAATCGCCTCAATCTTTTTACCGTACAAAGCCCGAACATTCCGCTGCTCAAGCTGTTCGGCTTTCGGCTCAGCACCGGCGAACGCGACCTGACCGCAACATTACTGACGCCCGACCGCCCCTATCGGTACAATCACCCGGTCTTTGTGCCCGACCAACACTTGCCGATCGACCCCTATCTTCTCAGTGAAGAGTATAAAGGCGACGCCGACGGCGACGGTCGATTGAGCTTCGCCGAGGCCCATCCCGAATGGTTCCGCGTGTCGCCGGACAGCGTAGCCGGCCAGGGGTCGATCATCTCCTTCTGCCCTTCACAAGCCGACGCCGTTAAGGAATTCGCCCGCATCATAGCGGACGAACTCGCCTCCGGCCTTTGGCGCAACGTCGACATCGTGGATCTCTGGGAACCGCAAGTCTGGTGCGCCTGTCCGGCCTGCAAAGCGCAGACGAACAAAACCGACATGCTGTTAACCCTTGCACATGCCGTCGACGAAGAGATTGAACGTCGCCGTGAAGCCGGCCAAATTCAGCGGGCCGCGGCGGTCTTTGTCTACAGCGGTACCGGCTGCCGTCGTCCCCCTTCACGCAACATACTCAATTCGGCCGACCGTTCGCTGACCTTCTTCCTTTCGGCGTGGCCTCGTTGCTTTTCCCATTACATCATCGAGACCGAGTGCGTCAACATCAATCTTTGGTTCATTAAAGACCTTTTGGATTGGCTGAACAAAAAAACGCCTTACAGCGGCAGGCTCGGCGTCGTGGAATATTACGGCGCAGAAAGTTTTCTCAGCCTTCCCACGCTGCACAGCAAAGTGATGGGGGTCGACCTGTCCGCCTATGCTCAACTCGGCCTCTCTTCTGCTTTTTTCATGAATCCGCAAACCTCGGGGAGCAACGCTCTGCAGAATTATCTCTTCTCAAAAAGCGCTTGGAAACCCTCCATGTCGCTCGATTCGCTGCGGGCGGAATACCTGCATTTTGCCTTTGCCGGAGCTGAAAAACAGATCGACCGATACTTCACCGCTTTGGAAAACTGCCTTTCCACGATAACGACCTGGGCTCACTACCTGCCCTTGAGGGTGCCGCTGCTGCTGCAGACGCTGAAGCAAAATCCCGCCGACCTGCCGACGCAGGTCAACGAGCAGTTCGATCGCCTGCACAGTCGTCAGGAGCCGGAGTTCAATTCCGCCTGGGAGAGAAGCTACAGCCTCGCCTTCGAGACCCGCTATCTGTTGGAAGACGCGGCGGCCAACGACCTTTCCCCGGCCGTAAGGGAGCGTATCACCGAGCTGATGGCGGAACAGCAGTACCTCGAGCTGATGGTCAGCACCTTCGACAACCTGGTGACCCTGTTTACATGTGCCGCCGAGGAGGAGGAGCGACGCACGGAAGCCATCTATCGTCTGCGCGAAAACCGCCGCAAGATTTCGGATGCGGCCGAATCAACGTTTTTCATCAGAACGGCCGCAAGCAATAAAAACGATCTGACCCGGCTGATCGACCTCGTGCTGCAGGAAAACGCCCACCGATGATTTACCCCTATTCAAACACCACCCAACAAAAGGAGTAGGAACTATGAGAAAGCTGTTCTTTATCGTTTTATTCATGAGCCCACTCTTATTCTCCGCCGAAGACGCCTATCATCAGGCACTGCGGCAACAGCTCGAGACGCAGTACGGTCTGACCGGCGGAACATGGGTCTTGCCTGAAACCGAAAAACAGACCAACTCGAGCGGCCAGTTGAGCAACGTCACTTCTAAAAAGATCGCCTACAGCGGAAATGAGCCCTTTACAGAGGTGCTGGAGCTGAAAACGACTGCCAGGCGGCCGAACTCGTGGGACAATGCGGTGCGTTTTCCCGCCGTTCAACCGGTGAAAAAAGGCGACGTGCTTCTGCTGATCATTTGGATGAACAGCATCGAGTCCGACACCGACGACCGAATCAACAATGTGACCCACAAGTTCGAACTGGCTTATTCGCCCTACACCCAGTCGCTCGTTCTGAACGGAAACGTAAAACCCGGCTGGCGGCAATGGCTTTTGCCCTTTGAGGCGACCGTCGACTATCCCGCCGGCGCTTCCGGCTCCCGCTACCAGATCGATATGGGGTACATGAAGGGAACGATTCAAATCGCCGGCATAGCTCTCATCAACTACGGCCGAAGCTATCGCAAAGATCAGCTTCCCACCAGCACTCATCACATGGATTATGCCGGTCGTGAAGAGGACGCCGCCTGGCGTGCTGAGGCTTTAGCCCGCATCGAGCGGGTGCGCAAGGGCGATCTGAAGGTCAAGGTCGTCAACCGCAGCGGCCTGCCGATCAAGAATGCCGAAGTCAAAGTCGACATGTTGCGGCACCAGTTCGGTTTCGGCACCGCACTCAGCATGTCGCGTTGGCTGGCAAACACGAGAGACGGCCGCACTTACCGAGAAAAACTGGTCGATCTCGACGGAAAGGGGCACGGCTTCAACATCGTCGTCTTTGAGAACGCTCTCAAATGGGATGCCTGGGAGGGCGATTGGGAGGGAACGCGCGCCGAGGTGGTCGATTGCATTCGTTGGCTGCGCGCCGAGAACATACGAGTGCGCGGCCATTGTCTGGTGTGGCCGGGACAAGACTGGCTGCCTTCGCGCATCGTCAATAACCTGAATAATCTTCCTTACATCCGCAACGAAATCCGCAATCATATCTTCGATACGGCGGGGTATCCCGGCGTAAAGGGTGAAATCTATGAGTGGGACGTCATCAACGAGATGATTCACAACAAGACGCTGGAAAACGCCTTCGGAACCCAGGATATTTACAAAGAGTGGCTGGAATGGGCGCATGAAGCCGATCCCGATGCTTACCTTTATCTGAACGAATACAACATCATCTCCAGCGGGGGACAGAACACCGCCAGCCAGGCGGCTTACAAGGTGCTTTTGCGCAAACTGATCGACCAGGGCGCCCCCATTCACGGCCTCGGCATGCAGACCCATGTAGGGAGCAACCTTACTCCGCCCGTCCGCGTGCTGCAGATTCTCGATGATTTCGCCGAGCTCGGGCTGCGCATGAGCATCACCGAATACGATGCCCAAGGCGCCGCGCCGGAACTCGCTGCGGACTATATGCGCGACATTCTCATCTGCGCCTTCAGCCACCCCGCCATGAAGAACTTTTTGATGTGGGGCTTTTGGGACGGCGCCCACTGGCTCAGCGACGCGCCGATCTTCAAAAAGGACTGGACGCTCAAGCCCTCGGGGGAAGTCTTTATCGACTGGGTGTTCAACAAATGGTGGACGAACGAAATCGGCCGAACCGATTCCCTGGGCTGTTTTACTGCGCGCGCCTTTTACGGCGACTATGAAATCACCGCCACGGCCGAGGGCATCGACGGCTATGCCGCCGTATCCTTCGACAGCACCGGCACGGACGTCACGGTAACGCTGAACACCGACGCCACCTCGGTCGGCGGCACTCATCCTCCGCAAAGCTTCGAGGTCGAGCCGGCTTTCCCCAACCCGTTCAATGCCGTCGCCACGGTACGGTACCGCCTGCCGCGCGACGGACACGTGCGGCTGCAGCTCTACGACCTCTCCGGAAGAATCGTGAGCACGCCGCTTGACCAGATACAGACCGGCGGCGAACACGCCGTCCGCATCGACGCCGGCGATCTCCCCTCCGGCATTTACTTTTACCGCCTCTCCTTCGAAGAAGCCGTCCGCGCCGACAAACTGATCCTTGTTCGATGAACAAAGCGGCGGAGCTCTGCGAGTTCCGCCGCGCCTTCTCCCCGCCTCTACAGTCGACTATGCCCCGCATTTCCCCCAACGCCGGCATCTTTGCAGAACAAAGGCGCAAAAGGCTGTGCACAAAGGTATGCCGCTTGAACCCTCCCCCTTCGATCGAATCAACCTGATGGCCGCTTTACCGTTTGCACGGTTCTTGCAGAAATAAGACGCCGGAACCGAAACAAGAGGACGCGCTATGAAGTGCAGAGCGCATAAAGCCGCCGAGTATCTCCGAATGCGGCACGCTTTAAAGAGAATTCTGCTTCTCGGAGCGGCTTTAGGGCTTTGTTTTTTCAAGGATTTACAGGCTCCCACAGAAGCACCGGAAGATGTTTTTCATGTCGAGCTGCGAACCATGCTCTTGGGGCGTTACGGTCTCAGCGGAGGCCGATGGATCATCGGCGCCGACGAACCGTCCACTTTCAGCCGCGCCGTGTGGAGAGGAGGGGACATTTCCATCCTGAGGGCGGGAGGGCTTCCTTTCGAGCACATGCTGCGACTGGTGCCGGACAGCCTCGGTCGCTTCAACATACGCTTCACTTCCGATGCGGTGCAGTCGGGCGATGCGCTGCTTTTCATCTTCTGGCTGAAGCGCAGCGGAAGCGGTCCTGTCCTTGCAAGCACGTCCAACGGCGCGCCGCCGTCACTCTATGCCCTCATCAACATAAACTCCCGGTGGCAGATGAATATGCTTCCCTTCACCGCCCAGGCGTCCGGCCGTGCCGATCTGCAGATCGAAGTTCGGAACGCGAGCGACACCCTGTTTCTCGGCGTTCCTGCCGCGCTGAACTTTGAAAAAAGAAAGCGCACTTTTGAGCTGCCGGTGGAATGCCCGGGTCTGACCTATGAGGGCCGT
>FWPV01001068.1_pt1 | contig 79199 bp, 67 predicted proteins | sample 2228371 | NCBI WGS metagenome assembly FWPV01 (sample SAMEA103939776, study PRJEB20133) | metagenome
TAGAGGGGGTGCTCGCGATCTGAGTGCATAGCACCCCCTCTTTTTTCACATCTCGAAGTCCAGATCAAGTAGCACACGAAGGTCTTACAGTTTTCCGATTTTCTCAAACTGCAGGACTGGTACTTTGCCCTGCCTTTCGTCAATGTGGTGCTGGCCCTGGACGCACTGGTGAAGGGCTCGGCTACGGCAGCGCAGCTAGGCTTAACCTGGCTCTCTACCCTGCTTTTTGCCGGTATGGCACTGTACCTGGCCTACCGCAATTTCCAGCGCGAGGATGTGGTGTTTCGCAACTGAACAAATCAAAGCCCGGACCTTCATCGAATCGGCCCTCCCTCGAGTGCGTGGTCAACCCGCACATCAGATCCCCGAGTGTTCTGGTAAAACACTGAATATCCTGGCTGAAGCCTCCAAACTATGAAGAAAGCGCTAAAAATTGCCTGGAAAGAACTGATCTCCTACGTCCGTGAGGAGCGCATTGTGATGCTGCTTCTTTTGCCACTCTTGATTGTGCCCTTGCTGATGTACACCCCCAATTGGGTTCTGGCGCGTTTGCAGCAGCAGGCAGCGGACAAGGTACATCTGGTTGCCGTCAAAGGTGTTCCAGAGGAATATTTGCGCGAACTCGAGCAAAAAAGTCTGCGGGTGACTCCAGCACCAGACCCGCGCGAGACCGTTCGAAAGCACAGGGCCGATGTGGGTTTGGAGTTCACCAAGGATGCTTTCATCGTCTACGATAGGGCCAGCCCCATTAACGTACAGGAGTCCGTAGCGACACTTCGGGTAAAAGAAGTGCTTCAGCATATGCGGCAGAGGCAGGTCGAGCAACTGCTCATGGCCAGGGGCGTCGCTCAGACGGATCTCGAGCCATTCCGGCTGGAAACCCAGAAGGCCGCAAGCCAGCAAGAACAAGCCCTGGGTTTGCTGGCGCTGGTGCTGCCCGTTTTCATAATGCTGTCCGTGCTGGGAGCGGGGCAGCATGTTGCGCTGGATGCTACGGTCGGCGAGAAGCAAATGGGCACCCTCGAGGCTTTGCTGTCGGCACCCATTGAGCCCTGGAAGCTGTTACTGGGCAAAGGACTGGCCGTCCTGGGGGCAGCTTTTTTCTCGGCCATCTCGGTATTTGTCGGTACTGCAATTGGAAGTTGGCTCTCCAGTAGTGGTTTGCCCGCAACTTTTGAGAATCGCTATGGCATTTCTAGCGTTTCAATGGGCTCACTGTCCTTATCGGCATCTACAATTGGGGGGCTATTCTTAACGGGTACGCTGTTCGCAGCTTTTGCAGTAGGGCTGGTGCTGTCCATAGGCATATTTGCTCGAAGCTACCGTGAGGCCAACGCTTACCTGACGCCTCTGGATCTGCTCATAATGGCACCCTTGCTGGCTTATGCCTTTGCCGAATACATTCAGCCGCAAACCTGGCACTACGCGTTGCCTGGCCTGGGTGTTGTGATGGCGCTCGAGGGTTTGGTAAAAGACAACATCGGTTTGCCAGCACTCTTGACTACCTGGCTCACCACCCTGGGCTATACCTTTCTCACAGTGTTTGCTGCTTACTGGAGCTTCAGCCGCGAGGACACGGTATTCAGAAACTGACTGCGTTTTCCACAAAAGCCGCGCAGATTCTGACAAAACATCGTGCTCTCCACTGCGTGGCCGCCCACGAAAACTAGAACGGACAAGCAGACGTGTCTCACCTCGGTGAGGCACGCTTGTCTGCGTTGCGTCTCGGCCAGACGCATATTACGCACCCAAGTGTGGGCCAAGCCCGGCCCACGGGTGCTTGGGTTTCAAGTTTCCAGGCAGCCACTGTACTGTTCAGGACAAGGTTGGGACAGATCATGCCAACTTCCACCAAGCCACCTAGGCCAACGGCAAGGCTACGGGGGGCTTCTCGCTCAAAATGGCCTGTACATCCGGGTACTGCTTGATGTTGTAGAAAGGGTCACGCTCGGCAGGCGTAAAGCCTGCATCGGCAATGTGGCGGACAATCTGCCTGACGGTAGCGTGGGTGCGGTTGTGGCCCCCGGCGGCGCTCACCACATTCTCTTCCAGCATGGTGGAGCCAAAGTCGTTGGCCCCATAGTAGAGCGCCGCCTGGGCCACCTTGAAGCCCATGCTGGGCCAACTGGCTTGCAGGTTGGGGATGTTGTCCAGCGCGATTCGGGCCACGGCGAGCTGTTGCAGATACTCGTGAGCGGTAGCCCCTGGGGCCTTGCTTTTCAGGCGGGTATGCTCGGTTTGCAGGGTCCACATGGCAAAAGCCGCGAAGCCATGCCCGTACTCTCGCCGGGCTTTTTCCTGCTGCTCGCGTATCTTGAGCAGGTGTGCAATGCGCTGCTCGTAGGTCTCGCCAAACCCAATCACCATGGTCGCAATCGTGTACAGGCCGAGGCTCTGGGCCGTATCGAGGATGCGAAACCAGTCGCTGCTCTTGATGCGGGCAGGAGCGGCCTTGGCCCGCACCTCATCCACCAGAATTTCGCCGCCCGCACCAGGCAAGCCATCCAGTCCAGCGTCCTTTAGTTCAATCAATAGTTCCCGGCAGTTGCGTCCTGTAATCTTTTCCAGCCCCAAGATTTCCTCGGGGCTGAAGGCGTCTATGCGTACTTCGGGGTAGTGTTGCTTCAGGTAGCGGAGCAGGTCGAGATACCACTCGAAAGGCAGATCGGGGTTCACGCCCCCTTGCATCAGAATACGCCGACCCCCGATACTCATAAGCTCTTCAATCTTTCTTCCAATTTCCTCAAAAGAGAGTACATATGCGTCGCCCTGCCGTTTGGTGCGATAAAAAGCACAGAAATTGCAGGCCACATTGCAAATGTTGGTGTAGTTGATGTTGCGGTCAATCAGGTAAGTGACCACCTGAGGGTTGCCGCGTTTGAGCCGAAGTTCGTGGGCAACGGCAGCCACCTCAGGCAAAGGAAGCTCGTAGAGTTCGCGTATTTCGCTGGCTGAAAGTCGTTCGCCTGCTGCTGCACGGCTCAAAACGTCCATGAACGTATTGTATCGGCTACTCGAGAAGAAAATAGTAGGACAAATAACCCCATCCAGGACAAAGCTATCCTGAGGTAGGTCGCGCTAGATATGTCAGAAGCGCACTATATCTGGAAAAGGTGCGAGACGGCGCCCTGGTTTTGTGTTGACCAGATGAACTAACGAAACCAAAACCGGAGAGAGCGAGGGCTACTCGTCGTCTTCATCGTCCTCGTCTTCGTCTTCTTCGTCCCAATCTTCGTCAAAGTCATCTTCTGACTCAATGTCGTCAATGTAGTAATCCTCAATGCTGCTCGCATCGGCCACGGTTTTGCCGTTGCTGACAAAACGCAGGCCAGACTCGTCAATCTCGAGGCTCAAATCGTCCAGGTCGGTATTGTCGGGCACATGGACTTGCATCATTACCGCCACTTCGATTCGCATATTTACCTCCGCATCAGGCTATGGGGCTTGTGTCAGCTTGGTTCAAGCTCCAAACCTCTTTCCCAAACGATACCGCAAAAGGTCGGCATACATCCGCAGGCGCATTCCCAGACCTTTCCAGAAACCGCGTTTTTGCTCTTTCATGATCTGGCTGGCGCCGGGCAACTCGATATAGGCCCAGCGGGCCTGGGTGCGGGCCAGGTGGTCGGTGATGGCGGGCTCCGGCCAGCGGCGTTCGGTCAGGTTGGGGACGCTTTTCAGCCATGCGGTGGTACAGGCCCGCTGCCCCGATAAAAAAGGGGTGGCCCGGTTGCCAAAATCGGTCATCAGGCCCCCCGACTTAAAGACGCCAATGGCCATGTCCAGTTTACCGCTGCGAACGGGCTCGAGCATAGCCCACAGGTGCTTGGGTTTCAGGCCGACAAGGTCGGCATCGAGCATCAGCAGGTAGGGCGTTTGCACATGGGCCAGCCCATAGGCCAGGGCGCCGCTCTTGCCCCGGTTTTCCGACAGCCGCAGCACCCTCGCCCCAGCCCGCTCGGCGGCCTGGGCGGTATGGTCGGTAGAGCCGTCGTCCACCACCAGCACGGGCAAGCCCGCTTCCTGCGCCACGGCCACCACAAGCGCGATGTGGGCTTCCTCGTTGTAGGCCGGGATCAAGACCGTGGTATCCATCTGGGGGTTATTCTACCCACCGACCAGGTTGCGAATATCGTTGATGGTCACCAGCACAATCAGCAGAATCAAAAACACGAAGCCGCCATAGGAGAGCCGGGCCTCGGTCTCGGGTTTGATGCGTCCGCCGGTCAGGACATTGGCCACAAGCACCAGGATGCGCCCCCCATCCAGCCCAGGAATGGGGAGCAGGTTAAACACCGCCAGCGACAGGTTGATGGCCGCCAGCAGCCCCACCAGTGTACTCAAGCCCTGCTGGGCGGCCTGACCGGTGATGCTAACAATGCCAACCGGCCCAGCCACCCCCTGGGCTTGCTGGCCCGAGAGGATACGGGCGATACTCCCCACGAATTCCTGCACAAAGCGCGGTACCGCCACCACCGTTTCGCCAATGGCCCGGCTGAGCCCCTGGAAGAAGTTGATGCGGGTGTAACCGATGAGCTCGGCCCGGTAGACAATGCCCAGCCTGCCCTGGAGGTTATCCCAGTTAAAGCGCAGGGTTACTTCCTGGTTATCCCGCAACACCACAAACACCTTCTCGCCCGGAGTCTGGCGGAAGCGGGTAACCTGATCGTAGGACTCGAGCTTGACCCCGTTCAGGCTCAAGATACGGTCGCCCACCCGAAAACCGGCCTGCTCGGCCAGGCTGCCCGGCAGCACCTCGGTCACCTCGGCCCGGGTCTGGGGTACCCCCTGGATGGAAGCAAGGGTCGCCAGTACCCCCCAGGCCAGGAGCAGGTTCATCACCACCCCGCCCACCAGGATGAAGAACTTGCCCAGCGCCGAGAGCCGCGCGTAGCCGTGGTTATCGCCGGGCATCATGCCCTCAATTTCGGCGTAGCCCCCCAGGGGAATGGCATTGAGCCGCCAGGTAGTGCCCCAGCGGTCGAACTTGAGCAGGGTGGGGCCAAAGCCCACCCCGAAATTCTTGACGCCCACCCCCTGCCAGCGGGCCGCCAGGTAGTGCCCTAGCTCGTGCACGAAGATGCTGATGGAAATAATCAGGAGAAACCAGAGGAGGCTCATGCTGTACTCCGCAAAACACCAGGGGTCAGGAAAGGTTTTCTACACATGGTTATGCCTTCACGTTGAGCAATTCTCGAGCCCGTTCACGGGCCTCGAGGTCGGCCTGGTACACATTGTCCCAGGTGAGGGGCGCATTGGGGGTCTGCTGCAACACTTTTTCCAGCACCCTGGGAATCCCGAGGTAGCCGATCTGACCCTGCAAGAATGCTTCGACTGCAATTTCGTCGGCGGCGTTGAGCACCACAGGAGCCAGGCCGCCCTTGTGCCCGGCTTCGTAGGCCAGGGCCAGGGCCGGAAAACGCTGGGTGTCGGGGGGATAAAAGTCCAGGCGCTCGGGGATGGGCGCGTCTCGCAGGGGGGTAGAGGGACGGTGGGGGTAGCTGAGGGCGTACTGTATGGCCAGGCGCATATCGGTGGGGCCAAGCTGGGCCTTGATATTGCCGTCCTGGAAACGCACCATCGAGTGCACATAGGACTGGGGGTGAATCTGCACCTTCACTTTTTCAATCGAAACTTTGAAGAGCTGCACCGCCTCGAGCACCTCGAGACCCTTGTTGAAGAGGGTCGAAGAGTCTATGGTCACCTTAGGCCCCATCTTCCAGCGGGGGTGCTGGAGGGCCATCTGGGGCGTAACCTTAGACAGGTCGGCTGGTTCGCGCAGAAAAGGCCCCCCCGAAGCAGTCAGGATTAGCTCGGCCACATCCTGGAAGGGCTCCCCCACCAGGCTCTGAAAGAGGGCCGAGTGCTCGGAGTCCACCGGGATAATCTCCGCGCCGCTCTGTTCTGCTTCCTGCCAGAGCAGCGGCCCGGCGGCCACCATGCTTTCCTTGTTGGCCAGGGCCATTCGGCGGCCCTGCTGCACGGCGGCCCGCACCCCCGGCAGACCTGCCAGCCCAGGAACGGCCCCCACGACTACATCCGATGGCCAGGCCGCCACCTCAAGTGCATCGGCGAGGTACAGGTTTGGAAAGCGAAGCCGCAACTCGGGCAGGCCGCTTGCATCGGCCGCCACCGCTTCTGGCTGAAACTCGACAATTTGCCGGGATAGCAGTTCCAGGTTCTTACCCGCTACCAGCCCCACCACCCGGTAGCCCCGCCAGCGGCACACATCCAGCGTCTGGGTGCCGATGGAGCCAGTAGAACCCAGCACCACGATACGTTTGGGGGTATCACTCATCTTCTTGCCAGTGTACTGGTTTGGGGATGGAGGTCTGTAATCAGCCCTGCAAGGGTATAGATTTTGAGGAAGGCTCATCGCGTTTCCCACATTTACGCTACACGCGATGCAGCGTAAATTACCCCACACGCCATAGCTTACAAAGGATGCTGTGTGGAGTATTCGTGGGAACCGCTCTCAAATAAAGATGGTCAGCAGATAGTAGGTGAGCGGCACCGTGAAAAGGTGCGAATCCAGGCGATCCAGCAGGCCCCCGTGGCCGGGAAGGAAATGGCCGGAGTCCTTGACGCCGCAAAAGCGCTTCAGCATAGACTCGGTCAGATCGCCCAGTTGTGCCGCAAAGGAGAGCACCAGATTGACAATAAAGATTTCCACCGGTCGGAACAGGGCAAAGGGGCTTTCGGGATAGGCTGAACGAACGATGGCGGTAAACAAAAACAAAAGCAAAAAACTGGTGAGGATGCCACCAATAGAGCCCTCTACCGTTTTGCCAGGGCTGATGGTGGGGGCCAGCTTTCGTCGGCCCAGATAGCGGCCTACAAAGTAGCCGCCGATGTCGTTAGCAAAGCTGCTAATGAGGGGTAGGGCGAGAATCCAGAGGCCTACTGTGCCGTCTGGGGAGTGTCGCAGCAACAGAAAAAAACCCAGCGTCCAGGGCAGGTACAAGAAGGCCATCAGGCTGTAAGCGAAGCGCTGGATGTTAGCGCCCACAATCAGCTCGGAGCTAAAGGCCCCAATGAGCACCAGCCCCAGGGCAATTTCCCGCCAGGGCACCCCAGGGTAGATGTCGTGGAGCTGGGGCAGGCTGAACAAAAGCATCACCAACCCACCGCCAATCAGGAAGGCCATGTTGAGCTCGATGCCCTTGTTACGGAGCATGTAGCGCAGCTCGAGCGAACCCAGTATCAGTATGAAAACCAGAGCCAGGAACATCAGAATGCGCCCTTCCCACAACACCAGGAAAAGCACCACCACCCCCACCAGCGACGAGACTACGCGGGTGGGCAGGGAGGCGTCGGGTCGGGCTTCCGGAGGCAGCACAGCTACAGCATATCAGTCAGGGTTTTTGAGGAACCTGGCTCCGAAAAGAGCGCTCAACCAGGTAGCCTGGCGCTTGACTCGAGGCCAGGGCATAGAGCGGTTTTCACAAGTGCTTGCTCCAAATACTTAATGTTTGCGCCGAATAGCAGGTTTTGCTGTGCTGGACACAAGATATACCTGGAGAATACTCACAAACGCAAACCAACTTTGTCTGAACACTTCGCCCATCAAGCAGGAAACAGGGGACAGGCGTTTGAAAACCGCAACCCATCTCCTCTCACCCACTCCCATCTCGTGCATTGCTGAAAGCTGGGTATCGGGCTGAAGCTGGTATCAGTCCGTGGCCTGGGCGTAGTCCTCCACCGGCGGGCAGGCGCACATAATATTGCGGTCACCGTACACGTTGTCCACCCGGTTCACCGGGCTCCAGTACTTGTCCAGAGCCGACTGCCCACCAGGGAAACAGCCCTGAGCCCTGGTATATTTGCGGTTCCAGTGTTCATCGGCAATGTCCAGCACGGTGTGGGGGGCATGACGCAGGGGGCTTTCTTCTGCCGTGAGCACGCCCTGTTCGACCTGGGCAATTTCTTCCCGGATGGCAATCATGGCCCGAATAAAGCGGTCGAGCTCGTGCCTGGACTCCGACTCGGTGGGCTCAACCATCAGGGTACCGGGCACCGGGAAGCTCATGGTGGGGGCGTGGAAACCATAGTCAATCAGGCGCTTGGCGATGTCCTCGGCGGTGATGTCGAATTTCTTGAAGGCCCGGGGGTCGAGGATACACTCGTGGGCCACCCGGCCCTTTTCGTTTTTGTAGAGCACCGGGAAGTGGGGCTCGAGCCGCCGGGCAATATAGTTTGCGTTCAGAATGGCAACCTCGGTGGCCCGCCGCAGCCCCTCGCTGCCCATCATCCAGATGTAGGCAAAGGAGATGGGCAGGATGGAGGCCGAGCCATAGGGGGCCGCCGAGACCGGCCCCACCGGCGCGGTGCCGCCGTCCAGCACCGGGTGCCCCGGCAGGAAGGGGGCCAGATGGGCCTTGACCCCAATGGGCCCCATCCCCGGCCCGCCACCGCCGTGGGGTATGGCAAAGGTTTTGTGCAGGTTGAGGTGCGAGACATCGGCTCCATAGTGGCCGGGCTTCGAGAGCCCTACCTGGGCGTTGAGGTTGGCCCCGTCCAGGTAAACCTGCCCCCCGTAGCGGTGTACAATCTCGCACAGCTCGCGAATTTCCTCTTCAAACACCCCGTGGGTGGAGGGGTAGGTGACCATCACGGCAGCGAGATGTTCGGCGTGCTGCTGGGCTTTGGCCTCGAGGTCCTGCAAATCCACATAGCCCTGCTCGTCGCAGGCCACCACCACCACCTCCATCCCGGCCATGTGCGCCGAGGCCGGGTTGGTGCCGTGGGCCGAGGAGGGAATCAGGCAAACATTGCGGTGCCCCTCGCCCCTCGAGCGGTGGTAAGCCCGGATGGCCAGGAGCCCGGCGTACTCCCCCTGGGCGCCCGAGTTGGGCTGAAGCGAGATGGCATCGTAGCCGGTAATCTCGCAAAGCCAGCGGTTCAGGGTGTCAAACAACTCCTGGTAGCCCCTGGCCTGTTCCAGAGGGGCAAAGGGGTGCAGGTTGGCGAACTCCGGCCAGCTGATGGGCATCATCTCGGCGGCGGCGTTGAGCTTCATGGTGCAGGAGCCCAGGGGAATCATGGCCCGGTCGAGGGCCAGGTCGCGGTCGGCCAGCTTGCGCATGTAGCGCATCAGCTCGGTCTCGGAGTGGTAGCGGTTGAAAACCGGATGGGTCAGGTACCTGGAGGTACGCACCAGACCTGCCGGCAGATGGCTTGAGGGAGCGAAATCGGCGTACTTGAAGCGGCCCCCAAATGCCTCCCAGACGGCCTCGATAACCTCGGGTGTGGTGGTTTCGTCCAGGGCGATGCCAATGTGTTCATCGTCTACCTTGCGCAGGTTGATGCCCCGCTTGCGGGCTTCGCTCAGGATTTCCTCTACCCGGCCCTCCGCCCGGAGGGTCAGGGTATCGAAAAAGTGGGGGTTGACCCGCGCATAGCCCAGGCGCTCGAGGCCCGCCGCCAGTACGCTGGTTTTGTCGTGGACGCTCTGGGCAATCTCGCGCAGGCCGTCCGGCCCGTGGTAGACCGCGTACATCGAGGCAATTACCGCCAGCAAGACCTGTGCAGTGCAGATGTTGGAGGTGGCCTTCTCGCGGCGGATGTGCTGCTCGCGGGTCTGGAGGGTCAAGCGGTAAGCCCGGTTGCCCCTCGAGTCTATCGAGACCCCTACCAGCCGCCCCGGCAGGGCCCGCTTGAGGGCATCCTTGACCGCCATGTAGCCCGCGTGGGGCCCCCCGAAGCCCATCGGAACCCCAAAGCGCTGGGCCGAACCCACCGCAATATCGGCCCCCAGCTCGCCGGGCGGGGTCAGTAGGGTAAGGGCCAGCAGATCGGCAGCCACGACGGCCACGCCCCCTGCCGCCCGCACTCTTTCGATAAATGGCCGCAGGTCGCGTATCTGCCCCAGCGTATCGGGGTATTGGAAGATGGCCCCAAAAAGCGTTTCGGGGTGCAGGTCGGCCTCCGGGTCGCCCACCACCAGCTCCCAGCCCAGTGGCTCGGCGCGGGTTTGCAGCACGGCAAGGGTCTGGGGGTGCAGGTTCTTGTCGGCAAAAAACGCCTTGCGCGGGTGCTTACAGCTGCGCTCTGCCACCGCCATGGCCTCGGCAGCCGCAGTGGCCTCGTCCAGCAGCGAGGCGTTGGCAATATCCAGACCGGCAAGGTCGGCAATCATGGTCTGGAAGTTGAGCAAAGCTTCCAGCCGTCCCTGGCTTATCTCGGGCTGGTAGGGCGTGTAGGCGGTGTACCAGGCCGGGTTTTCCAGCAGGTTTCGCTGAATTACGGGGGGCAGGATGGTTCCGTAGTAACCCTGGCCAATCAGCGAGGTGAAGACCTCGTTCTTATTGGCAATGGCGCGCATCCGCGCCAGCATCTCGGTCTCGCTCAGACCGGGTCCAATATCCAGGGGCGCGGTTTCTCGGATCGAGGCTGGCACCGTTTGGGCGATAAGCTCGTCCAGGCTGGAAACGCCCACCGCCTCGAGCATCGCCTGGATGTCTTCCGGGGTGGGACCAATGTGGCGCCTGGAGAAATCGGTGGAGCGGGGCTTTTGCGTGTCTGACATGGGGTCTCCTCTCTTCGCAACCCGAAGAAACTTGACCCCATCTGTCCTTTTGCCTGAGAGTGTTATCCCGTCGGCGGGCGTTTGTCGCCTCTCTCCAGATTGTGCTGCTGTGGTTCTTTTGCCTGAGAGATTCCGGGGCGGTTGCTCCTTCGGCGTGGGACAGGCCCATCTCTCCCATCAGCAGCCAGTTGCTTTTTCCATTGCCATGATAGCCCATGCAGACATGGGCCTAAAAGTGACAAGTGTACAGTTACCGGGTCTATGGGTCTCGCCAGTAACTATTGCGCCCAGGCTCTTATCATTTGCCCGGGCATCGTCGTTTCAACCCCTCACCCGGCGACAGCGGTTACCGCCAGAATTGTTTTATTTGGCAAAAGGAGTACCAAACTAGCCGTGCTGCTGCTCTCCCGCAAGGGGAGAGGGAAAGGGGAAAACGATAAAAGCCTACTATTGCGCCTATCAAACATTCGCCACGAACAACGCTCCAGACATTCGAAAGAGTCACTGGCTTTCCGCTACAGCCTGATAATCCGCCGCCGACAAAAGCCTCTCCACGTCGGCAGGATTGACCTTCATCTTGAACAGCCACCCTTCCCCATAGGGCGACTCGTTGAGCAGCTCGGGTTTATCTCCCAGGGCAGCATTCACCTCGATAATCTCACCTGCTACCGGCGCGTAAATATCCGAGGCGGTCTTGACCGACTCCACCACCGCTACCGCGGCACCCGCTTCGGCAAATTTACCCACCTGGGGTAGTTCCACAAACACCACGTCGCCCAGTGCATCCTGGGCAAAATCGGTGATGCCCACCACCGCCACGTCGCCCTCGAGGCGAACCCATTCGTGCGATTTGGTGTACTTGAGCTCGGAAGGATAGTTCATAATGTCACCTCGGCAATCAGTTTATTGCCAAACACCGCCCTTGGCACAGGGGCATGGTTCCTGGGGGTTACTGTAGCTTGACAAAAGGCATCTCGACCACGGTTGCGGCTGCCATTCTGCCCCGAATTTCAACGTCCAGGGGAGTGCCCACCGCAGCCAGGTCTGACCTCACATACGCCATCCCGATGCCCTTTTTCAGCACGGGCGAGTGTGTACCCGAGGTCAGGATGCCCACTTCCCGACCCTCCTTCAGCACCCGGTAGCCCTCGCGGGGAATACCCCCTTCCACCTGCAAGCCCACCAGTTGGCGCTCGCAGGGGCTCTGTAGCAGCGCCTCCTTGCCGTGAAATTCCTTGTGGCTTTTGACCACCCAGCTAAAAGGTGTACAAAGGGGGCTGGTCTCGTCGGTCAGCTCGTGGCCGTAGAGGGGGAACCCCGCCTCCAGCCGCAGGGTATCCCGCGCCCCCAGCCCACATGGGGTGACTTCCGCCCCCAACAGGGCCTCCCAGACCACCCGGGCCTCGTCAGGGGCCACAAACACCTCGTAGCCATCCTCGCCGGTGTAGCCGGTGCGGGCAAAGCGCACCCACTTCCCTACCAGTTTGCCCATAAAGGTATCGTTCTTCTTTGGCGCGGCAAGGTCGGTGTCCGAGAGCTTTTGCAGCACGGCCACAGCCTGGGGGCCCTGTACTGCAATGAGGGCAAAGAAGTCGGAGGCGTTCTCGAGCTCCACGTCAAAACCCGCCTTCAGGGTGTTAAGGTGAGCCCAGTCTTTCTCGATGTTGGCTGCGTTCACCACCATCAAATACTCGCTCTCGCCCGTCCGATAAATATAAATATCGTCCACCAGGCCCCCCCGCGCGTTGGGCAACATGGAGTACTGGGCCCGCCCCACTTTGAGCTTGGAGACATCGTTCAGGGTCACAAACTGCAAGAACGGAAGCGCCCCCGGCCCCCGTATCCAGAACTCTCCCATGTGGCTTACGTCGAACATGCCCGCGAGCCCCCGTACGGCCAGATGCTCGGAGGTGATGGAGGTGTACTGGATGGGCATCTCATAGCCCGCAAAGGGAACCATCTTGGCCCCCAGGGCCAGGTGCGCTGGATGAAGTGGGGTGGTTTTCATGCCTCCATAGCATACCAATCCCGGGTCGGCAGGCCGAGACCGATAGGAGCTGTCGCAGGTCTCGGGTCTCTGGTCGCAAGTCCCGAAACCTTCAATATCCATGCACGAAACGCATACGCACAGGTGACAAGCCACGCTACCACCGAGCCTGGCTTTGGGAGTCTCATCAAGAGGCCGCTTAGCTGGTCGCGGCAACTCGGGAGAGTACCTGGCGGCTGACCGCCTTGAGGGTCTCGAAGACCCCCACCCCCGTGGTGGCCACCGCTTCGAAGATGGGCAGGCGCATCTCGGGGTCAATCACAGCCTGGATCATCTCTACCGGCAGGGCATCGGGGGTGTCGCGCTTATTGGCCTGGAGCACGATGGGGATGTCCTCAGGCTTGATGCCGTACTCGGCAAGGTTCTCACGCAGGTTGCGCATGGACTCGGCATTGGCCCGCAGGCGGTTGGGAGCCGAGTCGGCTACAAATACCAGCCCATCCACCCCCCGCAAGATCAGCTTGCGGCTGGCATTGTAAAAAACCTGCCCCGGCACGGTGTAAAGGTGGAAGCGGGTTTTGAAACCCTTCACCTCGCCCAGATCCACCGGCAAAAAGTCGAAGAATAGGGTTCGTTCGTCCTCGGTAGCCAGCGAAACCATCTCCCCTTTGCGGTTCTGGGGCACCTGCTGGAAGACCCAGCGCAGGTTGGTGGTCTTGCCAGACATTCCTGGGCCGTAGTAAACGATTTTGAAGTTGATCTCCCTGGCGGCAAAGTTAATCGTGCTCATATCAGTTCCCAAATAGTTCGTCCAGGAGGGCACTGGCCCCATCCCGATACTCATGATCAATCCCGAGGGTTCCAGGTTGCACCACCGAGTCGCGGGTGATGACCTCGAGGGCCTGCACTGCTCGCTTGCCGAACAGCTTGACCCGGCCCACCGGGGCCGAGTTGTCGAAGATGACCACCAGTAAGGCCAGCTCGCCGACCTCTTCAGCGTACAGGCCGTGCGTGGCCCCCTGGTGCAGTAGCTCGTTGAAGCGGGGCTCGCCCAACATTTTGGCCAGGGCCTGGGTGGCGGCGGCGTTACCGGCGATGAGGGTAGCCAGCGAGTCCAGCGCTGGAGGCTTGGGCGCCCAGAGGGCTTCCTTGTGGGCCAGCACAAACCCCTTGCGGTCTAGCAGCAATGCATAACGCGCCCCACTCTCGCGCAACAGCTCCTCGAGGACGTGCGAAGCCTTCTCGTAGGCGCCCCCAAAGAGTGCGATGGCTGGCTCAACCATAGTAGGCTAAGTGTAACATGCACACGTTACCTGGCCCTGTGACAGATTACGCTCGGAATAACACCCAAAAATTATTGTGCGAGGGTTGTCCGCAACAAATGTGCCTTTGGACAACCCGCCATTCCCATCAAAAGCGTATTGTTGTCTAATGCGGCTCTTTGGCCTAATCCTGGCGTTTGGCGCAATGGGCTGGGCCACGGTGGTCTTTGCGCAGGGTGTTGCCACGATTCCCGAACTCACCCGCCTTCGCTACGGCGGCGGGACGCTGGTGGCCGAGCGGGTATTGGAGCGCAACCCGAGCTTTACCCGCTATCTGGTGCGTTACCCCTCCGACGGCCTGAGCATGTACGGCTTCATGAACGTGCCCAACGCGGCGGGGCGCTTTCCGGTGGTGATTGTGATTCACGGGTACGTGAACCCCGCCACCTACCGCACCCTGGCCTACACTACCCGCTATGCCGACAGACTGGCCAGGGCCGGGTTCGTTACCATTCACCCCAATCTGCGCGGGCATGGGCTGTCGCAGGGGAGCCCCGAACAGGGGGCCTCGAGGGTGCTGTATGCGCGGGAAATACTCGACCTGGCCGCCATTGTGCGGGCCCTGGCGGGGCGTGGAGCGCTGGAAAAAGCCCTGCCCAGCGTGGGGCTGATGGGGCACAGCATGGGCGGCGGCATAGCCCAGCGGGTAGCGGTGCTCGACCCGCAAATTCGGGCAGTATTGCTCTACGGCACCATGCACGGCGACGACCTGAAGAATGCGCGGCAGATTTGCTTTGTTTTCACCAACCGCCAGCGCGGCTGCAACGAGCTCAACACGCCACCCGAGACCCTGGCGCAAATCTCCCCCATCAATTTTTATGCCCGTATCCAGGCCCAGGTGCAGGTGCACCACGGCACCGCCGATACCCAGACCCCCTACGCCTGGGCTGGTGAAATTTGTGCAGCGCTACGGAAAAACAAGGTTTCCCACCAGTGTTTTTCCTACCCCGGCGCGGGCCACACTTTTAGAAGTTCGGATTTTACTCTCCTGATGGAACGCGCTCAGGCTTTTTTCCGAAAGACGCTATATTGAAAACGTGAACTACCCTGAACTTCAACCAGCTATAGCCCGCATCACGGCCACCGTTCCTGTTGAGCAGATTATTCTGTTTGGCTCGAGGGCCCGTGGTAATGCTCACGCAGACAGCGACTACGACTTGTTGGTGGTTGTGCCAGCGGAGGATAAAACCTTTGCCACATACAAAAAGCTTCACAAAGCGCTTCTTGGGCTTGGTTTGGACATTGAAGTGGTACTGGCCAGTCCGGAGGACCTCAGGAACTATCAGAACGCTTGGATGACCATTTTTCCGGCTGCCTTGCGGGAGGGGCAAGTGCTATATGCCGCATGAACCAAATCACCCACAAACCTGGCTGGCGCGAGCAAAAAGCAGTCTCGCACTGGCTCAGGTAAAGCCGAGTCCAGAAATCTTCCTGGAGGACCTTGGATACAATGCTCAACAGGCGGCAGAGAAAGCTCTTAAAGCACTTTGTATTTCCCGTGGCATCGCCTTCCCTAAAACGCATAACCTGGGTCTCTTACTTGATTTGCTGCAACAGCACGGAGAAGCCTTACCTTATGAGGTTTTGCGAGCAGTTGAGCTAACCCCCTTGCAATAGCACTTCGTTACCCAGGAACCCATCCGCCCATCACTTACGACGATTACCTGGATGCAGTAGAGGTCGCTCGCGGCATTGTAGAGTGGGTCGAGGCACACCTTTGAAACACCTTTACGTACATGTTCCCTTCTGCCCCACCATCTGCCCCTACTGCGATTTTCACGTGGTCAGGCGGCATGGCGGGGTGGTAGCGGCCTACCTGGAGCGGCTGGCAGAAGAAGCCAGAACCCTGCACCAGCAGTACCCAGGGCCTCTCAGAACCCTTTACTTTGGCGGCGGCACCCCCAGCTTTCTGCGGAGCGCTGAGCTCCGGGCCCTGTTTGCCGCCCTGCCGTGGGACATTGGCGGGGCCGAGGTTACCATGGAGGCCAACCCCGGTACGCTAAACGCCGAGCGGCTGCAACTGCTGCGGAGCCTGGGGGTGAACCGGCTTTCGCTGGGGGTACAGAGCTTTCAGGACGGAGTTTTGCAAACCCTGGGCCGGGCCCACGCACGCAAAGGCGCCCTGAAGGCGGTAGAGATGAGCCTGGAAGCCGGTTTCCGCACCTCGCTGGACTTGATTCTGGGCCTGCCCGGACAGAACCTCGAGGCCGACCTGCGCGAAGCCCGCGCGCTGGGCGTGGGGCATATTTCGGCCTACACGCTGCAAATAGAGCCCGGTACGCCCTTTGCGCTGGCCAACCTGCACACCGACGAGGAGCAGGAAGCCCTGGCTTTCGAACGGGCCGAGGAAATCCTGGGCGAGGCCGGTTTTGTGCGGTACGAGGTTTCCAACTTCGCCCTGCCCCACCAGGAAAGCCAGCACAACCGGGTGTACTGGCAGCTGGGCTTCTGGGGGGCGCTGGGGCCGGGGGCGGCGGCCCACCTGCCCGCGAAATCGGGAAAAGCCCTGTACGCCTTCCGCACCACCAACCCGCCGCTTCCGCGCTGGCTGACAGGCGAAGCGCCTGTAGTGGAGGAAATCGGCCCCCTCGAGCACGCCCGAGAAGCCCTAATGCTGGGGCTGCGGCTGCGGGAGGGGGTGGATGTGGGGAGCCTCGAGGCACGCACGGGCTTGGATTTATGGAGTCCCCTGCGGTCTGTTGTAGAACAAATGGCTTCAGAGGGATATCTGAAGGTGATGGGAAAGCACATCAGGGCCAAAAACCTCAGCACCATCCACCCCTTGATCCTGCAGCTCTGGAATGCACTGGACTTAATCAGTCCACCAGATACAGCACCTCACTGATGGCTTGTACGTACTTCTGCACGGCCAGGCCTTTTTTGGGAATACGAAACCCCGGCGGGTACTGGGTGGGCTCGACCCGGAAGGGTAAGGCCCGCAGGGCTTTGGCGTCGTAGTCGAGGCGGGCGGTCTCGAAGGCAATCTGGAGGTGGAGCATATCCTCTGTGATGGAGACCACCCCCTTGGACTCCGCTACCAGCCGGAGTTTGGTGAGGGCCAGGAAGTTTTCCACCTCCTCGGGTGCGGGGCCGTAGCGTCCTTTGATCTCCCTGGCAATGCGGGAAAGCTGGGCCAGGTTGCGGGTCTCGGCCAGGCGACCATAAAAGCGGCTGCGGGCCGCAGGGCTGGGGATGTACTCGGGGGTGAGGCGGGCCGAAAGCTGGAGGTCGAGGGTGACGTGGCGCTCCGGCTCCACCTTCTCCCCCTTGAGCTTGCGGATGGCCTCCGACAAAAGCTCGGTGTAGATTTCCAGGCTCACCGCGCGGATGTGACCGTGCTGTTCGGGCCCCAACAGGTTGCCCACCCCGCGAATTTCCATGTCCTTCTCGGCCAGGAGGTGCCCCGAGCCCAGGTCGGAAAGGTCGGCGATGGCCGCCAGGCGGCGCTCGGCGCCTTCGGTCAGGCGCAGGGGGTGAAACAGGTAGGCGTAGGCTTCCTCTTTTCTACGCCCTACCCGCCCGCGGAGCTGGTAGAGGGCCGCCAGGCCCAGCTTGTCGGCCCGCTCCACCAGAATGGTGTTGGCCTCTGGGATGTCCAGCCCGCTTTCGATGATGGTGGTGGCCAGGAGCACGTCAAAAGCCCCCTCGGCAAAGGCCAGCATGGTCTCCTCCACCGCGGTTTCGTTCATCTGGCCGTGAACTACCCCAATCCGGGCTTCGGGCACCAGGGCTTCCAGGTACTTGCGCCGCGCCAGGATGGTAGCCACCCGGTCGTGCACGTAGAAGGCTTTGCCGCCGCGCTCGAGCTCGTCCATAATCCCCTGCCGCACCAGTGCGGGGTCGTAGGGGGCCAGGATGGTCTGGATGGGCTTGCGGCCCGGCGGGGCGGTCTGGATGCTGCTGAGGTCGCGCAGGCCCACCAGGGCGCTGTAGAGGGTACGGGGAATCGGCGTGGCCGACAAAAACAGGGTGTCCACGGCCTCCTTGAGTTCGCGGATGCGCTCCTTCTGGGCCACCCCAAAGCGGTGCTCCTCGTCCACCACCAAAAGGCCCAGGTCTTTGAAGCGCACGTCGGGGGACAAAAGGCGGTGGGTCCCAATCACGATGTCCACCCGGCCTGTCGCCAGGTCGCGCAGAATGGCGCTGGCCTCCTTCTCGGAGGTGAAGCGCGAGAGGCCCGCCACCCGTACCGGCAGGCCCGCCAGGCGTTTCTGGAAGGTCTGGGTGTGTTGCTCGGCCAGGAGCGTGGTGGGCACCAGCACCGCCACCTGGGCCCCGTGCCCTACCACCCGGTGGGCGGCCCGCAGGGCCACCTCGGTCTTGCCGAAGCCCACATCCCCCGAGATCAGGCGCTCCATGGGGCGGGGGGCCTCGAGGTCGCGCAGGGTTTCTTCCAGGGCCTTGTGCTGATCCGGGGTTAGCTCGAAGGGAAAGTTTTGCTCTACCAGCACGTCCCACTCAGGCAGAGGGCCAAAAGCCCGGCCTGGCGTGGCCTCGCGCTTAGCGTGTAGCACCAGCATCCGCTGGGCCAGCTCCTCGGCGTCGCGCTGGGCCTTTTCGCGGGTTCGCTTCCACTCCCCCTTACCGAGCGACGAGAGGGCCGGGGGGTCGTCGGTGGTGCCGGGGTGGCGCTTGAGCAGGGGTAGCTGCTCTACCGGGAGGTACATCTTCCCCTCGCCCGCGTACTGCAGCACCAGATAGTCGCGTTTGGCCCCCAGTACCTCGCGGGTCTCGAGGCCCAGGTACTGCCCGATGCCGTGCTCGGGGTGAATCAGGTAGTCGCCCACCGAGAGCGCCCCAGGGTCGGCCACCTCGCCCCCCACCACCCGCCGGTTGCGCAGTACCTCGGCCCCCCCAAAGGCGTACAGGTGGGCCTCGCTCAGATACACCGTGCGCGTTTCGGGGTCCAGGAAGGCCCCCTCGAAAGGTGCGGGCACCAGGTTCAGGGTTCCGGGTTTGGGTGACAGGGTGGGGGTAGAGCGAAGAGCGTTGAGGGCTGGGGTATCGGCACCAGAGCCCTGACCCCTCTCCCCTAACCCCTCTCTCCTCTCCCCTGACCCCTGTAGTTTTTGCAAAAGATAACTGCGGCTCTTGGGGTGCCGGTAGAAGAACACCACCGAAAAACCCGCCCCCATCCAGGTTTGCACATCTTCCACAAACTGCGAGATACGGGCCCGGTAGGGAGGGAGGGGCTTGTAGGGCAGGGGGAGGGAGGGTAGCTCGGGCCCGCCCAGGCCGAAGGCGACCCGGCTACGGCCTGCAATCAGGGGCCACAGCGCCTCGGGTGCCAGGGCCGGGGTATCGAGGTAAACCGTGCCGGGGAAGTGCACGATTTTGTGGGAGTCCCAGGTCTCGGCCTTGCCTTCACGGGCCGTCAGGACGTAGCGCTGCCGGGGTTCGCCCGCTACCTTGAGGGCATCGAGTTCATCGCCGAAGAACTCCATGCGGACTTCTTCGAGCTCGAGCACATCCCCCTGCACGCGGTAGTCCTCCTCGCGCAGGTAGCCCATGCGATAGAGGCGCTCAAGCAGGTCTTCCCGCAGGTACTGGCGCCCTACCTCGAGCACCAGCCGCCAGTCTTCGGGCTGGGCCGGAAAAGCCGCCAGGGCCTCGGGGTAGCTCATCACCACCACCTGGGCCTCGCCGATGGCCTCCAGGCCAGGGTTCACGTAAGCCGAGACCCCCAGCGCCCCCAGGTCGGCATACAGGCTCAGGCGCTCGGGGGGGCAGAGCAATACCCGTGGGCCCTCGCCCTGGGCAAATAGCAGGGCCCGGGCCACCTGGGGCAGGCCGGGCAGGTAGTGGTTCAGGATGGTTGGGGCGGTTGTATGCATACTGGCTTTACTTCCACATGGCCTTGGACTCCACCAGGGCAAGCCCTGGGGGAGCACTGTAGTCTACCGCCAGGCTGTAACCACCAAAGGAGGACTTGTTACACTAGCACCGTGAAGATTCTGGTCACCGGTTTTGAGCCTTTTGCCGGGTTGCCGCACAACCCCAGCAGCGCATTGCTCGAGCACCTACCCGAGCGCCTGGGCGAAGCCCGCCTGGTGCGAGCTACCCTGCCGGTAGACACCCAGCGGGCCCCCGAGGCCCTGCAGGGGCTCTACCAGCGCCACCGGCCTGCCGTCGCGCTGCACCTGGGGCTGGCAGCGGGCCGGGCGCTGTTGTCAATTGAGCGCCTGGCGGTCAACCTGCTCGACTTTGAAATCGCCGACAATAGCGGGCACCGCCCGCAAGACACCCCCATTCTGCCGGGGAGCCCTCTGGCCCTGCACACCCGACTCCCCCTCCGGGCCATCCAGGCCCGCTGGGCCGAGGCGGGCATTCCCGGTGTGGTCAGCAACAGCGCCGGGCTCTACCTGTGCAACCAGGTGATGTACCTGGCCCTCGCCACGCTGCCGCCGGAGGTGCCGGCTGGCTTCATCCACCTGCCCCCCGACGAAACCCTGGCCCTGCACAAACCCCAGGCGTTTGTGCCGCTCCAGACCCAGGCCCAGGCCATCCGGCTGGCTTTGCAGGTAACCCTCGAGCGCAAGACGAAGCCTGCGCAGTGGGCCGACACCCCACCTTCGGGCAGTGGGCTCGTGCCTGACGGCCTCGAGCAGTTGCAAAAGGCCGTGCAAAACATGCCAGAATCGGCAGTAGCGGCCCAATCAGCCAAGGTTGAACCAGCATGACCGATGTGCTCATCATCTCGGGTGGCAACGCCGAAGACCTGATTGGCGCCACCCTCTGCACACACCTGGAGGGCCTCTTGCTGGCGGCGCTGCCCCTGGTGGGGGCTGGCAAGCGCTACGAGGGCAGGGTCGAGCGCATCCTGGGTCCCCGCACCCAGATGCCCTCGGGGGGCTTCCCCTTCAACAGCCTGGAGAACCTGATAGCCGACCTGAAGGCAGGTTTTCATCTGGAAATAATTCGGCAGATACGTTCGGCCCAGCTTGCCCGGCGCGAGGTGCGGGCGGTGGCCGTGGTGGGCGATGCTTACGCCCTGGCCATCGGAGTGCTGGCCTCAGACTGGGGGCGGCTGCCGCTGTTTCACCTTCAGCCGCAAATCTCCCACTACTACTGGGCAGGACGCAGCGTCTGGGAGCGGCTCAAACAGCCCAACCAGTTCGCCGCCGAGGACTACATGTTCTACGAGCGCTGGATGCACCGCTTCGTGCAGGCGGTGTACGTGCGCGACCCGCTGAGCGAGCAACGCGCACACCGGCTGGGTATGCACAAGGCTCGTTTTGTGGGCAGTATGGCTATGGACACCCTGTCACCCCCCGAACGTGACCTGAGCGGGGTGCTGGATGGCAGGCCGGTACTGGTCTTGCTACCCGGCACCCGCGGCGATGTGCGCTTCAGCCTGCCCCTGATGCTAAATAGTGCAGCGCTACTCCCCCAACTGCAGGGCCTAGTAGCCTGGGCAGCCGACTTCCAGCAGGTTCCGCTGCCGGAGGGGTGGCGCCTCGAGGTGCAGGACGACCACACCGCCACTGCCATATCCGCACAGCACCGGGTCTGGCTGTTGCGGGGTGCCTTCTCGGCCATTTTGCACGTGGGGCAGGTCGCCATCGGCACTGCCGGAACCGCCAACGAGCAGGCCGCCGGGATGGGCATTCCGGTGGTGGCCTTCCCCACCCCCGGCCCTCAGTACATCTACCCCAACGCCCTGCGCCAGAGCCGCCTGCTGGGCCAGGCCTTGCGGCTGGTGGAACCTTCCCCCCAGGCCGTGGCCGAAGCCGTGAGGGTCTTTTTGACAGATGAAACCGCTCGGGAGGCCGCGCGAAAGGAGGGCCTCGAGCGCAACGGGCCCAGGGGGGCCTTGCCTGTAATTGCCCGGGAGATTCGCCAGGCACTGGCTTTGCGGGGTGCCCATGCCGGATAGCGTGCTAGCCCTGGTGGTCACCCATAACCGCAAGGCACTCCTCGAGGAGTGTTTGCAGCGCCTCCTAGAACAAACCCACCGGCCCGCTGAGGTGCTGGTGCTGGATAATGCCTCGACCGATGGCACCGAGACCATGGTGCAGCAGCAGTTCCCCCAGCTACGCTACGTGCGCCTGCCCGAAAACACTGGCGCTGCGGGCGGTTTTCATCATGGCCTGGCCCTGGCCCGGGACCTGGAGCACGACTGGATCTGGCTGCTGGACGACGACGCGCACCCCGAGCCGGAAAGTCTTTTCCATCTGCTCGAGGGGCTTCGCCGGGTGCGCGGGATGGGCCTCGAGCCCAACCTGTTGCTAAGCCGACTGCTCTGGACCGACGGGCGGGTTCACCCCATGGGCACTCCCTGGCCCGACCTTCGTCGTCCCGCCCTGCTGATGAAGTCCAGGGAACACAAGCTGATGCCGGTTCGCTTTGGCACCTATGCCTCCATGCTGGTTAGCCGCTCGGCTGCCACGCAGCACCCCCTGCCCACCAAGGACTACTTTCTCTGGAACGACGACCTGGAGTACTCCGGCAGGCTTTTGCGGCGGGGCCTGGGTTTTCTGGTTCAGGAAAGCGTGGTAGTACACAAAACCCGCAACCCCTTTAGCTCGGCGGTTACTGCTTCGGACGAGCAGTTTTACCTCGAGGCCCGCAACCGGGCCTGGCTGGTGCGCTCCGATGCCTTCGGCCCCCTGGGAAAAACCTTCTGGACGCTCAACAGCCTGGGGGTTTTTCTGGCCCGGTTGCGCGAACGGGGGACAGCGGGCGCCAGGGTCATTTGGAAGGGCTGGCTCGAGGGGTTTCGTATGCCCCCACCCAAATACCCCTGAGCCTTCTTCGGGAAGGCAGGTTTGTCCCCTAGAAGGCGCTCGAGGGCGCTAATTGCAGGCTGTGCTAACATATACCCGTGCGCCTATACCGCATCGGCCTGTTCACCGACACCTACCTGCCAGGGCCAAACGGGGTCGCCACCAGCGTTTATCTGCTCAAGCGTGAGCTGCGCCGCATGGGCCACGAGGCCTGGGTGCTGGCCCCCGAGATGCCCGACGCCGACCCCAGGGAGGAGTGGGTGGTTCGGGTACCCAGCGTGGCCTATCCTTTTTTCGAGAATCAGCGCCTGGCCATGCCCAGCAGCCGTCTGCTGCCCACCGAGTTCGAGATCTTCCACACCCACACCCCCCTTTTCATTGGCATCTGGGGAGCCCGGCTGGCCTACCGCAACCGCCTGCCCCACGTCTCCACCTTCCACACCCACCTGGAAAAATACGCCCACTACATCCCCGGCGTGGCCATGCTGGACAAATACGTGGGCATCATGCAAAAGGTCTGCCAGGCCTTCTACAATCGCGCCGACGTGGTCATTGCCCCCACCGACCCGGTCAAGAAACTGGCCGAGAGCTACGAAATCGAGCGCGAGATCAAGGTGATTCCCACCGGCATAGACACCGATATCCTGCAAACCGCCCCCGACCCGGTTTCGCCCTGGCCCGCCGGCAAACGCCGCCTGCTGCACGTGGGGCGGCTGGGCAAGGAAAAAAGCGTGGATGTGGTAATCCGGGCCCTGGCCGAGATTCGCAAAGAATCGGACGCTCACCTGGCCCTGGTCGGCATGGGGCCCGACCAGGAAGAGCTTGCCCAACTGGCCCATCAGCTGGGCGTGGGTGAGCACCTCACCTTTGTGGGGCCGGTGTCCTACGAGAAAATCGGCGGTTACTACCGAATGGCCGAGCTGTTTTTGTTTGCCAGCGAGACCGAGACCCAGGGGCTTGTCATCTGGGAGGCCCAGGCGGTGGGCGTGCCGGTGGTGGTGGTGGGAGCCGAAGGCACTTTACAGGGCGTCGAGGTGGGTAGCAGCGGCTACCTGGTACCGCCCGGCGACTACCGCACCATGGCCGAGCGAGCCCTGGAACTGCTACGCGACGAGAACCTGCGGCAACGCTTTAGCGAAGGAGCCCGCAAATTTGCCGACCGACGCACGGCCCGGCGGGTAGCCGAACAGATTGTGGCCATCTACGACGAGGCCACCCGGCTGGTGGAGTTTGAGCCGCGTCGGCTCAAGATTCCCTTCCCTCGCCTGCCGCAAAGTAGCCTGACGAATTCCCGCTAAGGTTCCTTGCCTGCTGGAACAAAAAATTGAACCAGCCACCTCGAACCCGCCGAGCTGAGGTGAGCACAAGGGCGTCCCGGACGTAGCGTACCGGGCCTCTAGTCATCAAACTCCAGCCCAACAGCACATCCTCCCTTGCCTCCACCAGAGGGTAGCCACCCACTTCCAGCGCAGTCTGACGGTGAAAGGCCATGTTGGCGGCGGCCAGATTGGGCCTGCCCAAAAGCTGCATTAGCTTGAGAAAGACCCCGTAGCCCAGTTCGGTGAGTTCTTCTTGCCAGGCAGGAAGCCCAAACATGCGCAAGGGGCCATAGAGGGCCACGCTGTGCTCCATGTGGGGTCGCAGGGCCTCGAGCCAGCCCGCAACCGGCCGGCTGTCGGCGTCGGTCGTAGCTACCCAGTCGCCGGTGGCGGCCTCGAGTCCGGCCTGGCGGGCCACCGCAACCCCTGGGGTTGGGCAGTTGACCAGCTTGACCCCCATTCCCGCTGCTAACTCGACTGTCCGGTCGGTTGAACCATTGTCCACTACGATAATTTCGTCGGGGGGCAAGGTCTGGCCCTTGAGCGCTTGCAAGCAACCCACGATAAATTGTTCTTCATTTCGGGCAGGAATTACCACAGAGATACGCACAGGTATACTCTAAGCCGTGCGCCTCAAGTTACAACGTCTTTCTCCCTGGCGCCTCAAAGGGTTGTCGGCGGTCGGGCGACTTATCCTGGCCTGGGGGCTCCTGGAAGGGGCACGGAATGGCTTCTACGCAGGATACCTGGCGATTCACGGGGCCAGCCTGGGGTTTACTCTGGCCGTGATTGGCACGGCCTGGAGCATTCACCTCTTATCCGACAGCTTCAGCAAAAGCCTGGGGGGCTACCTTTCACAAAAGCTGGGCATGGGCATTGTCACCCTGGTTGCAGGAGCAGTAGGGCTGCTGGCGTTGCTAATCACACCGCATACCCAGTCGCCTTTGTTGCTGTTTGCCCTCAGCCTGGTCTGGGGGGTGTCGCTATCGGCCATCTTTCCTGGCTTGTTGACCCTGAGCAGCCAGGTGGCGGTACAGGGCCGGGAGGGCCGGGCGGTTACCCTGACCAACGTACTCACCGCCCCCTGGACGGGCATTGGGGTGCTGGGCGTCGGTTTTTTGACCAAGGTCAACCCAGGCCTGGCGCTGAGCGTACTCGAGTGGGTACAGGTAGTGGTTATTGTAGTGGGCCTTTCGCTCATCTTCCGCCCCGAGCGCGTGCGCCCACCCCGGCAGGAGCTCTACCCCTGGCGGCGACTCCTGCTGTTCATCCCCGCTGCATTCGGACAAACCTTTGCCCCGGCCCTGTTCAGCTTTTACATCCTCAAATACGCCCAGGGGCTGGGCCTGAGTATGTTCTGGATTACCGTGCTGATCGTGCTGGGTGGCGTGATATCCACCTTGCTGCTCATCTGGACAGGCCGCTACGCCGACCGTAAAAGCCCCCGCGAACTGCTGATTGTGGGGCTCTTGCTCATCGGGCTGGCCATGATTGGCCTGGGCCTGAAGCCAGGGCTTCCGGTCTTGTTGCTGCTGGCGGTGGTGGGCGGGGTTGGTTTTGGTTGCTTTGGCCCGGCCTGGAACGCGCTGGTGGTGCGGCTATTGCCAGAAAACAACCGGGCTGCCGCCTGGGGTACGCTGATGACTGTGGAGGGGCTGGGCCACGCCATCGGCCCCGCCGTGGGTGGTGTGCTGGCCGCCGCCATAGCCAACAACGCACCTTTCTTTGCCGGTGGGACAATTATGCTCTTGCTGAGCATTTTTTACATTTTCGCTTTGTGGAGGCCCTGGTGGACGCCGCAACCCTAGTCGGTACGCTTCTGGTCATAGCTCTGCTGGCCTATGCCCTGGCCGATGGGCTGGGTAGATGGATGGGGGTGGGGGCCCTGGCCTGGGGTAGCCGGGCCGAGCCCAGGATAGCCCTGACCTTCGACGATGGCCCCTCGGAACAGACCGAGGCCATTCTAGGACTGCTCGAGCGTTATGGCTGCAAGGCCACTTTCTTCCTGACCGGGCAACGGGCTTTACAGCACCCTGACCTGGTAGCCAGGATTGCATCGGCAGGCCACCAGATCGAGGCCCACGGCTACTGGCACCGCCCCGCCGTGTTGATGGCCCCCTGGACAGAGTGGGTGCACATCCAAAAAAGCCCCGGCAAGCTCTACCGCCCGCCCTGGGGCATCCACTCACCCTTTACGCGTCTGTTCGCCAGGCTACAGGGTAAGCAGGTAGCGCTGTGGGACCTCGAGTCGCAGGACTGGCTGGACAAACCGGCTGAACAACTCGTGGCACGAATGCTGTTTTACCTGAAGGGGGGTTCGGTGGTGCTCTTGCACGATGGCCCCGTCCGCACCCTACAGGTGCTGGAGCTGTTGCTGCCCAAACTGGTGGAAAACGGCTATGAGGCGGTTACCCTGGATGAGCTGGCAGCAAAACCCCTGGGCCCACGCCAGGGGCTCATCCGGATTAACCAGGGCTACGAGGAACGCTACGACCAAAAGGTGGGCAATATCAAGGTGGGGTATCGTTATAACCACATCCTGCGCCTGGAAATCCAGCCCTACCCTGGCCCCGACCTACCCGAGTACCCCAGGGGCACCCCCTGCGCCCACATCCACTTTGAGTCGGCGCGTATGGCCGATATGTCCACCATGCAGGTCTTGCGGGCCTTCCGCGAAACTTTCAAGGAGACCGTGAAATTTCTCGAGGAGCACCCCGAGGTACGGTTTTTGTTCGGCTACAGCTATCTGGGGCAAGGGGCGCTGGCCCTGGGCTTCAAGACCCATCCCGTGCCTAAAGCCATGGAGCTCCAGTCAAAAATTACGACGGCCTGGTTCGCCTGGCTCTACCGGGGCGAGATTGCGCGTCACCTATTCACCGACCCCGCCCAGGTGGTTTATATCAGCCGTGAGACCATTCTGGAGAAGTATGGACCAAAGCCCAAAGCCCCATAGGACAGGATTGCAGGGGGTCAAGGTACACTGTCGCAGGTCTCAGGTCACAAGTCGCAGGCCAACAGACGCGGTGAGCCTATGTGCATTCGATCCATCGCGCTTCCGTGGATTTTAATACCCACTGAGCTGTATGGACGTTTAGATTGCTATCCATTCGCACGGGAATACCGGAGGGTCTTTCTGTTGTTGCGAGCATCCGCAGGATGCGAAGCAATCCAGCTCGCCCTTCCCAGCCGGTAGTTTGGCAAGCCTCCTCTGGATTGCTTCATCGCCATTGGCCTCCTCGCAAAGACGACGGCTCCTTTAAGAAACCGGTTGGCAAGCCTTCCCGTCTGCTATCGCTTCGGGTTGAACGGTCACCAGGGCGATGCTGTGCTAAAAGCGGAAGGTGAAACCGATGCCAAACCTGACCCCATCGTTGCGGGTGCCGTCGCCGACGCCGGTTGCGATGTCCAGGGTAAGGTCGGCCCCGATGGGGCGAATGGTGTAGCCAAAGGTTAGTTCGGGCCTTGGTTGCGGGAAAATTTCGCTGCTGAAGCGGAATCGGTAATCGCCCTGCTGGTACTCGGCAAAGATGGTCTGGTAGCCCCGCAAGTCTACGGTATAAGCGAAGAACAGCTCGGGCAACAGGTAGCGCCCGATGGTGAAGCGGGTTTCCTCGAGGGTACCGCCGTTCAAGGCCGGAATTTCCACCCGAACCTGATCGAGCCCCAGGGCCTTGGCCAGTTCACGCTCGAGCTGCCCCACGATAAAGTTCTGCACCGCCGCCTGGAGGCCGGTCTGGGCAATGTCGGCAGGCAGTGCCGAGAGGTCGGAGCGGCCCAGCAGCAACAGTGCATAGATTTCGGCATCGGTGTAGGGCTGACCATCGTTTTTGCGGGCGATGTCGTTGTTGTAGCGGGCCACAAAGGTGGGAGTCAGGTTGACCTTGACACGGCCATTCTGCCTTACGAACTCTCCCTTGAGGGTCAGGTTAATCTGAATGCGCCGGTTGTCCTGGCCCCGGTCCTGCACCTGGGTATCCGCCACAATCTGCAAATCGGGCAGGATGCCCGCCGCCGGACTGAAGCGGGCATAGCTCCGCTCATCGGGTAAGCGGTCGCGGATGGTGAAGTCCCGATCCCAGAGCTTGAAGTTGCCCCTGAGGGGCACCACTTCGCCCGAGAGGAAGGGATTGGTGAAATCGCCGTTGAGAAAGAGCTCGCCTGCAAGCTCACCCTGGGCCAGGGTTTCTTGAATCAGGATACCTCGCTCGGCCCGCAGGCGGATGTTGTTGAACTCTACCGGCACCACACTGGCTGCACGGGTAGCCCCTGGCTCTGGGGGGGCCGCGATGGTGACTTCGCGCTGCCCCTCCGGCAAACCGAGTCGAGCGCGGAGCACATCGGCTGAACCCTGAACGATATAGGCCCCGCGCTGGTAGCGCAGAATAAGGTTGGTATCAAGCAAGCCCTCGAGCAAGAAATACTGCGGGTAACTGACCGGCACCTGCCCCTGCAAAGCCAGAATGAGCTGTGGGAAAACCGTGCCTGCCAGACGGGCGTTCTGGCGCTCGAGCTGGACGTCCAGGGTGTAGGCCGGGTAGCCGAAGGTGAGTACAAAAGGCTCATTGGGGCTCAGGAGTGGAAGGTCGGCTGTGCCCTTGGCCCGAACGATGAAGTTGCTGAGGTCTCCCTCGCCCGACAGTTCGGCCTCGGCTGGGTAGGGTGCAGTGAGTTTGAGGCGTCCCTCGGCGCTGGCAGTATCGCCCACCCGTAGCACCGCGCGGGGGGTTTCGGCCCGCACGGGCCCCAGTTTGAAATTGAAGTTTTCCAGCGTCAGGTCGAAAACCTGTCCGCTGGAAGCCAGGCGCAGGGTACCGCTGCCCTCGGGGGTGAGGGGTTTGAGGTTGGGGATTACCTGCAGAACCGGGGTGAAGGAGGTGTTCTCCAGGTTCAAGCGAAGGTTACTGCCCTGCCGCCCATAAAAACCTGAGCCGCTCCAGGTACCCTTGCCCGAGAGGGCCAGCTGGTCTATGTAGAGCCGCTCCTGCTCAAAGCGCAGGGCGGCGGTACCCACCAGGGTGTCACCGCCTCCCTGGAAACGCAGGTACTCACCCACCCAGATGCCCCTGGAAGCCCAGGGGTTGCGGGTGTTGAAGGAGAAGGTGGTCTGGCCCGTCCAGTAGGCTTGCCCGGCCAGGTCGCCCGCCCAGGTGGAAAACAGCCAGTGCAAGGGGAAAGAGGCCGCCGTGGCTTCTCCACTCAGAATGCCGTTTTCCAGCTTGACTTTGGCCGTGGTGCGGTTGGAGCCCAGCACCCCATTCTCGCCCAGCGTGCCTTGATTACCGGTGCGCTCGAAGCTGAGGTCGGCCTGCAACAGTCCGTTGCTGAAAGAACCCTGGGCGCGGGTGGCCAGGGCCAGGTCGTCACCCCGGACCCGCAGACCGGGACTCCTGAGGTTGAACTCGAGCGCCCCCTGGTTGTAGTCCAGAGACCCGGTTGCGCGCCCGGTAAGGAAGGGCAGACGGCTGCTGACCTGCGGGACTTCCTCGAGGGCCAGGTCGCTGAAACCAGCGCGGGCCCGCAGTCCATCGCGGGCCAGGCGGGCTTCCACTTCCAGGCGCCCCAGGTCGCCTACCAGGTTGCCTTTAGCCGAGAGGGTTTCCTTCCCCTCGATTTCGAGTTGAAGTCGGCTGGCCAGCAGTTCCAGGGGCAAATCAACCTTCAGGTTGCCCTGCCAATCCCCCTGGCCTGTATATTTCATCTGCCCCTGAAGCCAGGGCCCCCTGGCGCTCAGTACGGCCTCGAGCAGGCGCCCTTCGGCCTCGAGCTGCTGTTTATTTTCAACGTCGCGGTAAAGGGCCTCCCAGCGCCCGTCCAGGCCAATCTGTCCATTCAGCGTGCCGGTTTTCCAGGGCAACCAGGGCGTCTCGGGGTGTGCCACCCGCAAGGTGGCTTTCTGACCAGACCCCTCCACCGCTACATCCAGCCCAAAGGCGGCCAGGTTGAGCCCCCCGCTGAGCTGACCCTGCTTGAACTGAAGTTCTCCAGACCCCAGCTCGGGGGCTGCAAGGCGCACCGCATAGGTCTGTAAATCCAGGCCTGCCACCAGGCGCCCCCCCGCAAAGGGATAGACCGCCTCGAGTTCAGGCCCCTGGCCCCGCACCTCCACATTCCGCACATCGAGCTCGCCCGAAGCGCTGCGGTCCGACAGGTTGATCATCAGGCTGCTGGCCCGGCGTGTACTGGCCGGGGTTGGGCTGTTCAGGCTCTCGCGGTTGGGGGCTACCTGTAGCATGGGATAGCGCAAGCGCAGCGCCAGGCCCAGCACCTCGCCCTCCACCGTTGGAATTCCAGCCCCGGAAAGCTCGAGGTTGCCCTCACGGAAGCGCACTCCCCCCGACCAGGTCTGGGTATAGCCCACCGAACCCGCCAGATCCCCGCTCAGGCTGGCCCGCAACTGGTTTTGCTGCCAGGCCGCCTGGATGGCGCCCCGGCGGCCCAGCGCCTCCCAGTCCAGGGTGCCCGCCAGGTTATTCCAGGGGCCGTCGACACGCCCGCTCAGCTCTAGGCCGCTCAGGTTGTAGTTTTGCAATCGGGCCTCGAGCCCCTCTGGGGTCAGGGTGGCCTCCAACCCTGGGGCACGGAGGCGCAAGCGGGTCTCCTGGCCCTCGAGGTTGGCACTCTGACCGGCAATCTGGTAACGGCCCGCAATCCACTGGCCCGGATAGGCACCCCGGGCCTCGAGGTTCCCCAGCCCACGCGGCAAAGCCCCCACATACGACCAGTTGACCTGTAAAGGGTTCAGGCGCAGGCGTCCGGTAAGGGGGGCCAGTTCGGCCAGGCCGCGCAGGTCAATTTCACTGCCCTGGGCGCTGAGCTGCACCGCGCCCCACTCAGGCACCTGTACCTCTGCACTACCCCGCAGGGCCAGCGGCGCGGCGTCGAGGTCGAGGCGGCCCTGCAAAAAAAGCCGGGTGGCCTCGGACGCACCCTGAATGGGCAAAGGGCCTTGCAGGCTGGCCTCGAGCTGCCAGCGGGTCGGCTGGGCCCAGCCCTCGCGCAACTGCCCCCGCAAGGAGCCCTGCCAGCCCTCCCGCCCCTCGAGTTCGACCCGGCCCTCCGCCAGGCTGGCCCGCCCCACCAGACGCCCGCCGGGCAGCGGAAGGTTCAGTTGCAGCAACCCGCTCGGCGCATTGCCCAGCCAGCGGGCGGTGCCGCTCGCGTAGGGGCCATCCAGCCGCAGTTGCAGCTCGCCGTTGTAGCTCAGGTCGAACCGCTGTTGCTCGTAGCGACCCCCCAGCTGGGCCTGTAACTTGGCCGGGAAGGCCGTACCGCTGGCCTCGAGGTTGGGGCCGCTGACCCGCAGCGGCAGTTTCAGGGTCTCCCAGGGCCCTTCGCTCTGGGTCTGAAGGCGGAGGGGCAGGCCCACAAAAGGCTCCAAATCGCTATCTACGCTGACCTTGAGCACCCCTTGGGCCAGGCTGAGCGATAATCCGGCCCCCTGGGCCTCGGCCCAGAGCTGCTCCATAGGGCGCACGGGCTCCCGCCCGTCCCGAGGGGAAGCTGCCTGATAGCCGAACTTGAGGGCCACCTCGGCCCCGCGCCCGGTCAGGGTGCCCTCGCCCCATAGCTCCGGCTTGAACAGGGTTCCGCCCAGGGTGCCCCGCGCTCTCAGGGTGTTGGCGGCCAGGGTGCGGGTATAGCCCACCTGGCCGCTCAGGTCGCCCCGGCGGTTGGTACGGACCTCCACATAGGCTTCGTAGGCGGTTCCCCGCGCCACCAGGCTAGGGCCCTCACCCCGGAGTTCCAGGGCAATCTGCTCCCCCCGGACCTGCATCTGTCCGGCAAAGGTTTCGCCGCTGAGGGCCATATTGCCCGACAGGGCAAAGCGGCGCTCGGCCACCTCGAGGCTCCCCTGCCCCGAAAGCCGCACCTCTTCCAGACTGGCCGCCTGCCCCTGGGCTTCCACCCGCATGGGCGCAGCCCAGGAGAGCGTCCAGCGGGTGCCATCGCCGCTCAGGCGCACCGGCCCGTTTTGCCGCAGGTATTGCAGGCTGGTCAACCGCCCGCTGGCCTGGTACCTGCTACCCGTGCTGGAGAGTTCCAGGCTGGCCTGGGCGTAGGGGCTCTCGAGCTGAACCTGGGCCTGCCCCCGGTTCTGCTGGAGGGCATAGCTCCCCTGCGCCTCCACGGTAGCTACCGGCGTCTGGGCCACCAGCGAAAATGTGGGCCGCAGGCGCGGGCCTTGAATCTGGGCCTCTACACTTACATCCTGTATGCGGTACGACAACCGGCCCTGAAGCTGCTCGCCCACGCTGAGCAAGCCCTCGAGGTCGCCCACCCCAATGAGCCGGGGGTCGAGGCCGGGCTCGAGCTCCACCACCACCCCGGCCTGGTACTGTGGCAAAAAAGCCGAGAGGGAGCGGTCTTTGTAATCCACCACCACCCGCTGCCCATAGACCTGCAACTGCCCCGTCATCTCGCCCTCCGGCACGGCGGACACAATGCCCCCTGCTGAAAGCAACCCCGCTAAGTCCAGGCTTCCGCTCAGACGCCCCTGCACATCGGCATTGAAAATGCGGGCCAGGTAAGCGGTCTCGAGGTCGAACCCCACCTGCCCTTTGGCCAGTTGTACCCGGCCTTCGGGCAGGTTGAGGGTCACACGAAGCTGCTCAAGGTTCGCGCCTTCGGCCTGCACGGTAGCACTCAGAGGAAGGCCCGCATAGGTGGTGCGAAGGCTCCCCGCCAGGCCAAGCGACTGCCCTTCCAGGCTGCCCTGCAAAACCCCGGTGCGCTCCAGGAGTCGGTAGGGCCAGTTCACCCTTCCGGCATAGGAGAGCCCTTTGCCTTCCAGTTCCAGCGGCCCCTCCAGCCTCCAGGTTTGTTCCAGTACGTCCGCACTAAGCCGCCAGGGCTGGGGTTCCAGATAAGGCAGGTTGTAGCGCCCCTGGCCCCGGGCTTCCAGGTTGTTCCAGGGCCCAGCCACCTCCACCGAACCGCTCAGATAGGGAAGCCGCAAACTACCCCGCAGCGCCACCGACTGCGTGGAGAGCAGCCCCCGCACCGTACCGTAGGGGCTCTGGGCGTCCAGGCTCACCGGCCCCAGCAAGGCCCGACCCGTCATCTGGGCCTGCCCATAGGGGGTTTCCAGGCTCAGACGCCCGCCCCGCTCCGACCAGTTGCCGGTCAGGGTTCCCGGCAGCCCCCAGCGGCGCAGGTCGTAGCCGGTGGCAATGGCCCGTAGGCGCAGCCCTTCCAGGGGCCTGCCCGTCACCAGGCGATAATCCCCGGCCAGCGTCAGGCGGCCATTCTGAAAGAGCCCGGAGTAGCTCAGGTTGGTGCTGCGGCCCCGGAACTCGAGCGCCCCCTCCAGCTGCGGCAGGCGCAAGCGCCCCTGATAGCCCAGCCCGAACAGATCGGCCTGCCCCTGTAGCTCGCCCGCGTACCCGGCGTAACTCAGACGACCCCGCACCACCAGATTGCGCCAGGCACCCTGCCCGTTTAACACGCCATAGGGGGTTCGCAGTTCCAGGCTGCCCCGCTCGAGGTTCCCTTTGGCCTGCAAACTGCCGGGTTCGCGGTTCACCAAAAGCGGCAGGGTACCTTCAAAGGGCAGCCCGGCCTTCAGCTCGACCCGCCCTCCCGGCCAGCGCACCTCGGTACGGTTTGCCCGCAGGGGCACCGGGGGAACTTCAATCGCGCCCGAGAGCGGCAGGGTCAGGCGGCCCTCGAGCGCGGTGGTGGGCCAGACCGGGCCTGTAAGCTCAGCGTAGCCCTCGGTGCTGGCCCACAGCGTAGCCCCGCGCCCCTCCACCCTGCCGCGCAGCCAGGGCGAGTCGAAACCCACCTGGCCCCGGTAAAGCGAGCCCTGCAAACCCAGGTTGGCTTCCAGGCGGATCTGCGACCCAAGCACCAGCGGCCCCCGCAGCCGCAGCCCGTCGGTTCCGTTGGCGGTGATATCGAGGGTCTCGAGCCGGGCCTTGAGTCCGCTGCTGTCAGCAGTGCCGCTGAGGGGCAGCACCCGCAAGGGGGTGCGTACCTCGCCCCGGTAGCGGGTGGCCAGGTCGTAGAGCTCCCCGTCTATTGCTACCCGTTCACTCTGCAGGTTCCAGCCGCCCGAGAGCTTGCCCTCGGCATAGCGCACCTCGCCCGAGAGCTTGAAGGCTTCCAGGATTTGCAGCGGCAGGTCGCGCACCCCCAGCGAAAACACCCCGTTGCGGTAAAGGCCCTCGGCATAGCGGTTGGTAAGCCGCCAGGTGTTCCCCTCCTGGCGTACCGCAATGGGAAAGCGGGTATAGGGCGAGTCGTAGCTGAGGTCGCCGCTAAAACGCCCCGCTTTCAGGCTGGCCTGCCCCGTAAGCTGGCCCACCAGCAACTCCAACCCCGAAAGCTGCATCTGCAGGTTATCCCAGGTGCCGTTCAGGTTCACCGCACCCAACCGGCCCTGCACCGCCGCCCCCTGCCCTTGCAGGCTGCCCGACAGGCTGAAGGGTTTGGCGGTGGGCAGGCCCACGCTTTCCGACTGCACCGCCAGGCTCCAGCGCGGCCCGGTGCTGGCAAAACGCACCCCAGCCTCGCCCAGCAGGGGCCGGGGCCAGACCAGGGTGCCCTCGGCCTGGGTGCTCGAGCCCTTGCCCCGCAGGCGCAGGTTGCTGCGGAAGGAGTCGCGCAGGGCCACGGTGTACTCGTCGGTGTTGCGCAGGGCCACCGTGGCCTGGAAGGTTCGGTCGAAAAAAGCGCCGTCCAACACGGTATCGAGGCGGAACTTCTTGTCAAAGGCCAGGGTGCCTTCGTAGGTCAGGGGCTCGTTCAGGAGGCGGCCTTCGCCGCGGTAACGCCCGCTCAGCACCAGGTTCTGCCAGCCGCGGCCCTCGAGCACCAGCGGCCCACCCCCACTGACCGGCAGCCGCAGGCCAAAGTTTTGCGCCAGGGCCGGCAGGGTGGGGTTGCCCTCGACTCGAAAGCGGTACTCCTGGCTGGGCAGGTCCACCGTGGCCGAGCCCTTGAGGGGGCCCTCCAGACCCCGCCCGACCAGGTTGGCCGTGACCCTCTGCCCATCAAAATCCACGCTACCGAAAATATCGCTGAGGCTGAAGCCTACAATCTTCACCCGCGCGTTCTTGATCTGGTTCTTGCCCAGGATGCCGTTCTTGACCCTGGGGCCAATGGTCCAGGTGCCCTCGAGCTCCCCCGCCTCGAAGCCATCGAACCAGTAGCGGGCCGCCCGCAAATCACCCCTGGCCTGAATCTGCCAGGCCTCGAACTCGCGCCCGGTGCGCCAGACCGTACCGCTCAGTTGGCCGTCCGGCAACGCCACCGAGACCTGATAGGGGCCGCTACCGCGGACCGTTGCCCGCAGGGTGGGCAAAAAAAACTTCTGGCTCTGCTCAATCCGCACACTGACGCGGTTCAGCACCAGCTCATCCACCCGCAGGCGGATGGGCGCAGGGGCTCCGGGCTGGCGCTGTTCGGGAATAATCGCGTCCCAGCGCAAAAAAACATCGCCCTCTTCGGCGAATATCCGCAAGGGCAGTTCGCGCCGCTGCAAGCTCAGCAGATTGTAGCCAATCCGCAGGCGCTGGGCCTCGAGCCGTAACCCATTGCCCTCGAGCCGGGCCTCCCGCAGCTCGAGGCCCCCCAGCAAATAGCCTCCCACCGCCCGCCATTGCCCGTTGAAACCCACGGCTTTGAGGCCCTCACTGAGTGCGTAGTTAATGAGCGGCGGAAAGGCCGGCAACCCCACCAGCAGGAGGAGCAGAATTGCCGGAAGCCAGCGCCAAAACCGCACGATATTCAGTTTAGCCCAATAGTCTGAGTGCAATCTAGGAAAATGCCCATCGGAAGCCAATCCAGTCTGTTACGAGCCACCCAAATTTATTCCTGGTTCAAAAATCACTTGACCCTGGTTGGGTAATCCTTCATCCGAGCCTCTACATGAAGCGTTTTTTGCCTTTAGGATGGGAAGATTTCCTGGTACCGAACCGCACCGATACGAAGCTTCCCGGAGCAAACTTCACGCTCAAGACCAATCATCTGCGCACTCTGAGCAGTTACCCATTCCTTCCCGCACCACACGGGCCGGTTTGCGCCTGGCGCTGGTGTAGATTGGAGTCGTGCTGCGAATAACCGTGTTGGTCAGTGGACAGGTGCAGGGGGTGGGCTACCGTTATTTCACCCGCAAGAAAGCTTTTGAGCTTGGCCTCTCGGGCTACGCCGAGAACCTGCCCGATGGGCGGGTTGAAGTGGTGGCTGAAGGTGAAAAGACCGACCTCGAGCACCTCATCCACCATCTGCGGCAGGGGCCCAGGGGGTCTCGAGTCGAACATCTGGACGTGCAGTGGAGCGAGGCCACCGGACTCAAGGGTTTTCAGACCTTTTGATGCTTGAGCCGAAATTCCAGTGTCCAAATGCAAGCCTGCATGAATCCTCGTGGTATCAAACCACACACCTTTGACCAAGAAAATCAGCTAAGGGAGCTGCAAGCAGAAACACAAGAAAGACACCGCCCAGGCGTATAGAGCTCCCGCTTCCAAGAGGTTCGCTGGGGCTGGAATTAGTACAGCGTCGTAGAGATACCCGTACACTTTGACAGGTTCCATGATATGTGGCCCTAAAACCCCCTCCCTACCACGTAGGGAGGGCGGGGGAGGGTATTGGGCAAGGACCTGAACCGACCTGCTGTGTGAAGGCGCTGTTCATCAACCCCTCCTGACCTCCCCTACGCTGTAGGGGAGGAACGAAAAGGTTTCTGCTACGGCTTTTGCCAGAGCGTACCGCATAGTCCGTGCCGCAATGGACACCTCTGTACATGGACACCTCTGTACGGGTACTTGTACGACTGAGCAATTAGTCGGTTGAAGCCGCTACGGTTACCGTCGCTTCAGGGGGCACATAGGCCCATGCCGCCGGACGCACCCCCTGGGCCACGAGGGTACTGGCCAGCGTTTCCTTGAGTTCCTGGAGCCCAAAACCCTTGACTGCCGAAATAGGCAAGCCCCCCAGGCGCTCCTTGAGGAACTCGAGGTCGTAGCCACCCGCTTTGTCGGCCTTGGAAAGCACCAGAAGGCGCCTGGCCTCCACGCCCAGGTCGGCTAGCAAATCCTCGACCACCTGATAACGCTCCAGAGCCCCTTCCTGCGAGGCATCCAGCACGTGCAGCAGCACATCGGCATCGCGCAGCTCCTCTAGGGTCGAGCGGAAGGCCTCCAGCAGGTCGCTGGGCATGTGGCGGATGAACCCCACAGTATCGGTGTACAGCACCTCTCCAATACCCGGAAGGAAGCCCCGGCGGGTTAGCGGGCGCAGGGTGGCAAACAGTTTGTTCTCGCCCTCCTCGCCCTTTTTGGCCAGGGCTTGCATCAGCGTGGTTTTCCCCGCGTTGGTATAGCCCACCACCCCCACCATGGGCAGGCCCGATTTATCACGTTGGCGGCGGGTTTCCTGGCGCCTACCGGCAATTTCGTGCAGTTTGCGGGTAAGCTCGGCGATGCGGTCTTGCAAACGGCGCCGATCCACCTCGAGCTTGGTCTCCCCCGGCCCCCGGGTGCCGATACCGCCCCCCAGGCGGGACAGCTCCTTCCCCTTACCCACCAGCCGGGGCAGCAGATACTTGAGCTGGGCCAGCTCCACCTGCACCTTGGCCTCGGGAGTGCGGGCGTGTTGGGCGAAAATGTCCAGGATAAGCTGCGTACGATCCAGCACTTTCAGGCCAGTGACGGCCTCCAGCTCGCGGGCCTGTGCCGCGCTCAGTTCGATGCCAAAAATCAGGGTGCCCGCGTTCTGGTGGTAGGCCTGGGAGACCAGTTCCTCCACCTTGCCACGGCCAATCGCATAGCGTGGATCCAGGCTGGGGCGGAAGACCAGTTCCTTGTGGGCCACTATGGCTCCGGCGGTACGGGCCAGCTCGGCCAGTTCGGCCAGGTCTACCTCAGCCTGTACCCCCTCACCCTGGTCGAGCCCCACCAGCACGGCCCGCTCGCCGGAGCCGTCGCGCAAATCAAGGCCGCGGGCCTGACGTGAAAGCTCCTCCTCGAGGGCAGCCACCGCAGCGCTCAGGTCCCACTCGAGGTATTCGTGGTAGGGCCTGGAGGGCAGAATCTGCCAGTCTTCCTCATCGGCCTTGGGGGGTGAAAGCTGGGCCAGGTGCAGCTTGCTGGGGTGTCCCCCTGCTACCTCCAGGGCCGCCATTGCATCCAGCCGGTGCAAGAACAGCATCGAAAGGTCGGGCCGCGAAAGCCCACCGTTGCCCAGATGGGTGTGCAGCACGCGATACCCGGACAAACGGGTTTCCACCAGGGCCGACTCGGGCACAGGCAGTTCTTTGGCATCCCCCACCGCCACCCGAATCACCCGCCCGCCCCGGTCAAACAGCAGGCTGATAGGCTTTTCCAGCTCCTCTGACAGAGCCGCCAGCGTGCGGGCCAGTTCAGCCGACACAAGCCGGTTGGCCCCCACACGGCGGTTGTACAGATTGGCAAGGCGCTTCTTTTCGCTAGACTTGAGACCGTTGGTGCGTCCGAAGATTTTCTCCACTAATCAATCACCCAAGTTGAGCAAAAAGACAAACCCGCTCCATCCACCGTTTTGGGCTTCAGGGAGCGCGGCTCGTGGTCTCAACTTGCAGCCAGTATAGCACCGGTTTTGTCAGTGGAAGATGATAAAAGTCACAAGGGGCCACTACCTGCCCTGACGTTTCCAGGTACGCTTAGGGGTGTGGATGCCTTGAAGGCCGTTTTCTTTGATCTGGACGACACGGTACTGAAGCCGAGGGCCCTCAATCCCTGGGCAGAGTTCAAAAAAAGTCATGGCCTCGAGCCCGGCCTTCTCATCCTGGATGGCATTGCCAGACGGCCGCTGGAGGAGCAAAGCATGCTGCTCGCGGCGCTCTTACGCTACGAACAAGCTTTGGCAGCCAGCTCCGAACTCCGCGAGGGCATGGCCGATTTAATGCGTGAGTTGCACAGGTTGGGTCTGGTTACCGCCCTCCTTACCAACAACCACCGGGCCGCCACCGAGCTTGCCTTGCAAAAGCACGGCCTGGGGTTCGCCCTGGTACTCACCCGTGAGGAGGCCCCACCCAAGCCCAGCCCGGCCCTGTTGCAACAGGCCCTAACCCACTTTGATCTGAAGCCCCACGAGGCCCTCTACATCGGCGACTCGGAGGGAGACCGGCAAGCGGCACAGGCCATAGACTTGCCGGTGTGGTTTCTGGCCACGCCGCACAACTCGACTTTGCATCCCCGTTTCGAGTACCCTGGGGAGTTGTTGCAAGCACTATTGCAACGCTGGGGGTAGAATTTGTATATGCGGTGGTGGTGGACGCTTGGGTTGCTCTTTCTGGGGCTGCTTTTCTTTAGCCCCAAAGCCGCTTCCAGCCCGTTGCAAAAAGCCGACTGGATTGCGGTGCTGGGGGCCGCGCAGTACAACGGCGAGCCCTCGGTGATTTTTAGGAACCGCCTCGAGGCGGCCCTGCACCTGTACCGCCAGGGTTATGCGCCCCGCATTGCCGTCACCGGGGGCCGTCGCCCCGGCGACCGCTATAGCGAGGGCGAGGTCGGCTGCCGCTATCTGCAAGCCAGGGGCATCCCACGTTCGGTTCTCTATTGTGAACAAGAAAGCCGCCGCACCTGGGAGAATTTGAGCAACATAGCGCCCGTCATCGGCAGGTCCAAAGTGATTATCGTCACCGACGAACCGCACCTGCCCAGGGCACTCATCCTGGCCAAACACCTGGGTCTTCAAGCCAGCGGCTTTGCCGTGCGGGGTCAGTTCAAAGAGACCTACTGGCAACGCGAAAGCTGGCTGGCGGTGCTGGCACGCTTGGGTGTGCGATAGTCTAACGCTTGAAACGATCCAGCGAGGTCAGGTATCCCTCGAGCAAGGCGCGGAACTGACCCACAAACAGATCGCGTTCGTTGCGAACCTGTTCAATATCGGCCTTGATGCGCTTCATCTGCTCGATTAGCTCTTGCAAAGCTGCTTGCCGCTCGGACTCGGTCTCACGCTTGATGAGTTCGGCCTCGCGCTCGGCCTGGGCCTTGATCTCGCGGGCAATGCGCTCGGCAGCCACCACCGCCCGCTTGAGTTCGGCTTCGCCTTCTTTGGACTTGGCCAGTTCGGCCTCGAGGTCGCGGATATAGCTGCGGAGGCGCTCGTTTTCCTCAATCAGGGCGGTCTGCACATCGGCCACCCGGCCCAGGTACTCGCGCACCTCGGCCACCGAGTAGCCCCGAAGCCCCTGCCGAAACTCCTGATAGCGAATGTCCAGAGGTGTGAGGTCGCCCCGCTCGCTCATCCGAAACTCACCCGTCATGCGTTCATCCACGGCTTTAGCCTACTACAGCCCACACAAAAATATCGAGAACAGCGCTCAAAAGCCATTCGATTACTCTGGTTTTCCTCGCGTTGCTCAAGGGTCAGGTTCGAATATGGCCCGCCCTACCCGCACCAGAGTCGCGCCCTCCTCCACCGCAACTTCAAAATCGCCCGACATACCCATGCTTCGCTCGGGTAGCTGGTACAGGTCGGCCAGCCTCGAGAGCTTGGTGAAAATGGGCCGCACCGTCTCGGGGTCTTCGGTGTAGGGCGCCACGGTCATCAGCCCCTCGACCCGTAACCCCTCCATTGCCCGTATCTGCGCGAGCGCCTCGGCCAGCTCCTCCTCCAGAAAGCCGTGCTTCTGGGGCTCCCGGCCCAGGTTGAGCTCGAGCAGCACCCGCTGCACCTTGCGGTTTTCCATGGCCTTGCGGGCTACCGCCTCGGCCAGCCGAACCGAGTCAATGGAGTGAATCAGCTCGAAGCGCACCGCAAACTTGGCCTTATTGCGCTGGAGCGGGCCAATAAAGTGCCATTCGGCCACAAGTTCGTCCATTTTCGGCAGGGCCTCCTGAATGCGCGACTCGCCCAGGGGAAACCAGCCATACCGCAATACCCGCTCCCGGATCTCGGCCACCGGGTGTTCTTTGGTCACGGCTACCAGCCGCACCGTCTGGGGGTCTCGGCCCGCCCGACGGCAGGCTTTTTCAATACGCTCCAGAACTCCGGGAAGGCTCATGCTTCGCTGCCCAGGCTACAAAGCCGCCAGGATGCCCCGCACAAACTGTCGGAACAGGGCCCCGGTGCGGGCCGCCGTGGCCAGCACCTCCTGCTCGGTGGCGTGGTGGTCGCGCTCGGGCACGGCCATATCGGTGATGGTCGAAAGGCCCAGCACCCGTGCCCCCAGATGCCGCAGGGCAATCACTTCCGGCACGGTGGACATCCCGATGGCATCGGCCCCCAGGGTACGCAGCAGCCTGAGCTCGGCCCGACTGGCAAACTGCGGCCCCGGCCACCAGGCATATACCCCCTCTCGCAGGTGAAAGTCCTGCGCCCGGGCAACTTTCTGGGCCAAACCGCGCAGCTCCGGGTCGTAGGCATCGAAGGTTACCGGGAAACGCGGCCCCAGGCGTTCGTCGTTGGGCCCGGTGAGGGGCGAGAGCGGGGCATAGTTGATGTAATCGCTGTGCAGCATTAGCTCCCCGGCGTTCCAGGCCGGGTTAAGCCCCCCCGCTGCCGAGGTGATGAAGAAAGTTTTGGCCCCCAGGAAAAACCCAACCCGCTGGGGGAAGGCGGCTTGCGCAGGGGTATATCCCTCGTAGCAGTGCACCCGGCCCTTATAGGCCAGTACTTTTTTGCCCTCGAGCCGCCCTAAAATGAGCTTCCCCTCATGCCCCGGCGCGGTGGACTGAGGAAAATTGGGCAATGCGCTGTAAGGGAAACTGGCCACCACCTCAATCTCGTCGCCCAGGGGCCCCAGGCCCGAACCCAGCACAATGCCCACCTCCGGCACGAAGTCGGTCTCTGAACGAATATGGCTTACCGTCTGCTGAATTTGGTCGTAAGTCGAACTCATAGCCCCAAATCTACCGCAAAACACGCCTGTGGGAATAGTCTGCGCGATCCTCGGTAGAATACCCATGCTCGTTTTTTTCAGGTTTTTGACTAATTGGTTTTGGGCTTTCCCTTTAGCGCTCTCCACAGACGTGGCCGCCCATCAAGGTAGCCTGTGCTCTGTCCAGCACAACTGATACATGATCTCGGAAGGCTCGAGTTTTGCGAAGAGCGCTCTATACAACATAAACAACATAACGCCCGAACCGCCCGCATTGATCCGTAAAATCACCGTAAAACGAAGAACCGGGGTTTGCGCGACCCCGGTTTTCTTCGTCCTGGACTTGGTGGCTATGGGCGGACTTGAACCGCCGACACCACGATTATGAGTCGTGTGCTCTAACCAGCTGAGCTACATAGCCAGGGGCGCCGCGAGCGGCGCGTAATTTGGTTGCAGGGACAGGATTTGAACCTGTGACCTTCGGGTTATGAGCCCGACGAGCTACCAGACTGCTCCACCCTGCGTCGGTGAGGACAAACCCCAAAACCGCAAACTCAATCTTAGGCGGGAAACTCTGGCACGTCAAGGTTGGGCCCAGGCAGCTTCAGCCCAGCACTTTGGCTCCCGCCGCTTCGTGTATTCCTGCTTTCTTGTCGTTCAAAAAGCCGCCCTCGAAGCCTCGTTGCAGGGCCACAATCTCGGCTAGGGCCGCTACCGCAATCTCCTCCGGGCTCTCTGCCCCGATGTCGAGGCCAATGGGGTTGCGCAGGCGGGCCATCTGCTCGGGGCTGGGCACGAAGCCCTCGGCCCGCAGGGCCTCCAGGATTTTTTCCAGGCGGTTGCGTGGCCCCAGCATCCCCACATACCGGGCGGGCGACTCCAGGGCAAAGCGCAGGGCCTGACGGTCTATATCGAGGTGGTGGTTCATCACAATTACGTGCTGACGAGGGGTCAGTGGCACCTTCTGGGCGTATTCGTCGTGGGCCGCCTGGATCGTCTGACAGCCCTCGAAGCCCTGCAATAGCTCGGGGCGGGCATCCACCACCGTCACCCTGAACCCCAGTACCAGGGCCTGATTGGCCATGGGTTTGGCATCGTGGCCAGCGCCAAACAACACCAGTTCGGGAATGGGGCTGCTCACATCAAAAAACACCTCGGCCTCCTGCACATAGCGGGTAGTGGGTCGGGAGGTGCCGCCTTGCATCTGCCGCGCTATCCGCACCACCTGCTCGTGCAGCTCTGAGGGGGTAATGTGGCCCTCGAGGGTTCCGTCTGACCTGAGCCAAACCCGGCCTTCCCCACCGGCCAGCACCGTCGCCAGTACCGAGGGCTCGGACTCGGTGCTCTGCTGTAGCCACCGGTAGAGCATCCCCTGGGGCTGCACCGGCTCCACCCAGACCTCCACGGTACCGCCACATCCGGGCCACCAGGTCTTTTCCTCGTTGTAGTCGAAAATGGTGCGCTCTGGGCGGCCCCTGGCCAAAATTTGCATGGCGATCTCGATCATCTCCTGTTCCAGACAACCGCCGGAAATCATGCAGGCGGAGCCGCCATCCTCGCGCACCAGCATCTTGGCGCCCTCACGGCGGTAGGCCGAACCTATCACCCGCACCACCGTGGCCAGTGCAGTCTCTTTGCCCTCGGCCCAGGCGGCCTCGAGGGCTGCTAATAGCAGGGGGGTCTCGTTCGCCATTGGCTGTTCCTCTAAGCGATAATCTACACTGACTGATTACTTACGACCCTGACAGCAGCACACATTTAGGGGTTTCCCGGTTAATCACTAAGAGGCAACCGCATCGTCGTTCTTTTTGGACAAAAGCTCCAAAACAAGCTGGGCTAACCGCGAAGTCCGCCCTACCACGTAGAGGTGAATTAGGATGGACGACCTCGGAACTGACCCCTCCTGCCTCCCCTACGTCGGGGAGGCTTTTGCAAGCTGCGCGGTTGCCCTGGCCCGAAAACCTGGATGCTTGCTACTCTCATCTTTCAAGTAATATAGTAGGGTCTTAAAGAATTTCAGTTACACGCGCCCACTCGGTTGGTTTGGCTAGGTTGGAATCGTTTTGGGTAGAAAGCTCGAGGTAAGGTCTTGTTCTGTCCGTATCGCCCTCCACACCCTGGCATGTTCAAGCGGATATGCATGCGGCGTCCTGGCATGAACCAGACCAGATGCCGGGTCGCCCGCAGTTTGCCTGGGTACTGGGGAGGTGACCAGGGCCCACCCGAGTAACGGAACCCTCCAAATTTTTAGAAAATCAACCCCTCGTATCAAGGAGGAAGCATGGCAGACAAAGTACACATCAAAGTGGTTGTAAACGGGGTCGAGCGTCAAAGCGAGGTCGAACCCCGTCTGTTGCTGGTGCACTACCTGCGCGAAACCCTTGGCCTCACCGGCACCCATGTGGGCTGTGACACCAGCCAGTGCGGGGCCTGCACGGTGCATGTGGATGGGCAAGCGGTCAAATCCTGCACGATGTTCGCGGTTCAAGCCGACGGTAGCAGCGTCACCACCATCGAGGGCCTGGGCAGCCCCGGCAGCCTCCACCCGGTACAGGAGGGCTTCTGGGAGATGCACGGCCTGCAGTGTGGTTTTTGCACCCCCGGCATGATTATGGCCACGGTTGACCTGCTGAACAAAAATCCCAGCCCTTCCGAGGCCGAAATCCGTCACGCTCTGGAAGGCAACTACTGCCGCTGCACCGGCTACCACAACATCGTGAGAGCCGTACAGTATGCCGCCGACAAGATGGCCGGCAAGGTTGGGGCAGCGGCAGACGATTGATAGGGGTACAGCGACTGGGAATCTGAGCCCAGGGAAAAGCATGTTTTTTACCCTGAACCCTGTGCCCGGCACTGAGCCCCTTGAATATTGAAGGGAGAGAACAATGGCCAACAAACTTTTTGGCAAGGCGATGAAGCGGGTCGAGGACCCCCGCTTCATCACCGGAACCGGAAACTACACCGACGACATGACCCTCCCCGGCATGGTGGAAGCCGCCATGGTGCGCTCACCCTATGCCCACGCTCGCATTAAAAAGATCGATACCTCTAAAGCCCTCGCTTATCCTGGTGTCCTGGCCGTCATTACCGGGCAGGAGATGAAAGACGCGGGCATCAATGGCATCCCTACCGGCTGGCTGCACCCTGGCATCAAGACCCCGCCCCACTACGCCATCACCTTCGACAAGGCTCGGCATGTAGGCGACATTGTGGCGGCGGTGATCGCCGAAACCCGGCAGATTGCCGAGGATGCCGCCCAGCTGGTAGAGGTGGACTGGGAGCCGATGGATGCGGTGAGCCTGGGCAGCGATGCCCTCAAACCCGGCGCACCTGCCGTCCACGATGACGTACCGGACAACGTTTGCTTCACCTGGAGCATCGGCGACAAGGCCGCCGTGGACGCAGCTTTTGCCAGTGCTTATAAAACCGTTAAGCTCAACCTGCGCAACAACCGGCTGGTGCCCAACGCCATGGAACCCCGCGCCAGCTTAGCCCAGTACCTCAAGGCTTCGGACGAGTACACCCTCTGGACCACCAGCCAGAACCCCCACATCCACCGCCTGCTGATTGCCGCCTTCATCATGGGCATCCCCGAACACAAGCTGCGGGTAATTGCCCCGGATGTGGGCGGGGGCTTCGGCTCCAAGATTTACCAGTACCCCGAAGAAATTATCGTTCTGTACGCCGCCAAGAAGCTAAACCGCCCGGTCAAGTGGACCGCGCGACGCTCGGAGAGCTTTGTGACCGACTCGCACGGGCGCGACCACGAGACCGTGGCCGAGATGGCTGTAGACCAGAACGGTAAAATTACCGCCTTGCGGGTGGACACCATCGCCAACATGGGGGCCTACCTGACCACCTTTGCCCCGGCGGTACCCACCTACCTGTACGGCTGTTTGCTGGCGGGCACCTACACCACCCCGCACATCTACTGCCACGTGACCGCCCCCTTCACCCACACCACGCCGGTAGACGCCTACCGGGGGGCCGGGCGGCCCGAGGCCACCTACCTACTCGAGCGCCTGGTGGACGTCATGGCCCACGAGCTGGGCATGGACCCGGTGGAGTTCCGCCGCAAGAATCTGATTCCCCCCGATGCCTTCCCGTACCAGACCCCGGTGGCCCTGCAGTACGACTCCGGCAACTACGAGGTCAACCTCGACAAAGCCCTCGAGATGGTGGGCTACCAGGAGCTGCGCCGCCAGCAGGCTGAGCTGCGCAAGCAGGGCCGCTACATCGGCATTGGCGCCATTACCTTCATCGAGGCCTGCGGGCTGGCCCCCTCGGCCCTGGTGGGGAGCCTGGGTGCGCAGGCCGGGCAGTGGGAAAGCGCTTTGGTGCGGGTGATGCCTACCGGCAAGGTGGAGGTGTTTACCGGCACCCACAGCCACGGCCAGGGCCATGAAACGGCCTTTGCCCAGGTGGTGGCCGACGAGCTGCAAATTCCAGTAGAAGACGTGGTACTGGTGCACGGCGACACCGGACGGATGCCCTACGGCTGGGGCTCGTATGGTTCGCGCTCGGCCCCTACCGGCCTCTCGGCAATTGTGCTGGCCACCCGCAAGATCACCGACAAAGCCAAGAAGATTGCCGCCCACCTGCTCGAGGCCAGCCCGGATGACATCGTGCACGAGGACGGCAAGTTCATGGTCAAGGGGGTGCCCGACAAGGCCAAGACCTTCTTCGATATCGCCCTGATGGCCCACCTGGCCCACAATTACCCCGCCGACCTCGAGCCTGGGTTAGAGGCCACCCACTTTTACGACCCCAAAAACTTCGTCTTCCCCTTCGGAACCCACATCGCGGTGGTGGAGGTAGACCCCGATACCGGCAAAGTTAAGCTGCTGCGCTACCTCTCGGTGGACGACTGCGGCCCGGTGATCAACCCGCTCATTGCCGATGGTCAGGTGCACGGGGGCATCGCCCAGGGGCTGGGCCAGGCCCTGCTGGAAGAGGCCGTTTACGACAAAGAAGGCCAGATTCTCTCGGGCAACTTCCTCGAGTACACCATGCCCCGCGCCGACGACATGGTGCAGATCGAGCACGACCACACCGTTACGCCCTGCCCGCACAACCCCCTGGGCATTAAGGGCATCGGTGAGGCCGGTACCATCGCCTCCACGGCTGCGGTGGCCAATGCCGTCATGGATGCCCTGCGACCCTTCGGCATCGTGCACCTCGACATGCCCTACACCCCCGAGAAGGTCTGGCGGGCCATTCAGGGGAGCAAACCGCTGGCTCAAGCTGCCGACTAAGGGTTGGGATGGGGTGGCAGGCCATGGGTTCTTCCCACGCCTCACCCCCGACCCCCTCTTTCCGGAGGAACCATGTACACAGCCGAATTTACGTACAAAAAAGCTGGTAGTATCTCCGAAGCCATCAGCCTCCTCCAGCAGCACCCCGACGCCAAGCTGCTGGCGGGGGGTCACAGCCTGATTCCGACCATGAAGTTGCGCCTAGCCGCACCCTCGGCCCTGATTGACATTTCCAAAGTGGCCGAGCTGCGCGGGGTGCGCAAGGAAAACGACACCCTGGTCATCGGGGCCATGACCACCTACCATGAGCTGGAGACCTCCGACCTGCTGAAGGCCCACTGTCCCCTTTTGCCCCAGGCGGTTTACCTTATTGGCGACCCCATGGTGCGGGCCAAGGGCACCATTGGCGGTTCGCTGGCCCATGCCGACCCCGCCGCCGACCTGCCCGCCTCCATGCTGGCGCTGGGGGCCAGAATGAAGGTGCAGGGCCCGAACGGCTCACGGGTCATCGAGGCCGACGACTTCTTTACCGGCATGTTCAGCACAGCCCTGCAGGAGGGAGAAATCCTCACCGAGGTACACATTCCCATCCGAGACGGAGCCAGGATGGCCTACGCCAAATTCCCGCACCCGGCCAGCCGCTACGCAGTAGTGGGGGTGGCAGTGGTGGTAGACGGAGGCTCCGTTCGCGCTGCGGTAACAGGCGCCGGTGAGCACGCCATGCGCCTGAGCAAGCTCGAGCAAGCCCTCTCCGGCCAACCCCTGACCGTAGCCAACATTGCGGCGGCCTGCCAGGGGTTGCTACCCCCCGATAACCTGAACCACGACCTGGCAGCCTCCAGGGAGTACCGCGCTCACTTAGTGGACGTGATGGCCAAACGGGCTTTGATGCAGGCGGCTGGGTTGTAGCTGTCGCTCAAAAGGGTAATTGTGAGGGGCTTAGGCAATTAGGCCCCTCACTTTCGTGAAATGATATGCACATGTTTCCCACTTCCGTCGAGGAGACTCAACAAGCCCTCGAGGCCCACCATTACATTGCCGATAAGGGCCTTTCGGTTGCGGTTTTTCTGGCCCTCAAGCTGGGGCGCCCACTGCTGCTCGAAGGGGAACCTGGCGTGGGCAAAACCGAAATCGTCAAGGTGCTGGCTCAGATGCTATCCACCAGGCTAATCCGGTTGCAATGCTACGAAGGACTGGATCTCAGCAGCGCGGTCTATGAATGGGACTACGCTCGCCAGATGATGCAGATCCGGCTCCTGGAGGCCAGTGGTGAGCGCGACCAGGAAAAGGTGCGACACGAAGTATTTGGCACGGAATTCCTGCTCAAGCGCCCGCTGCTGCAAGCCCTGGAAACCACCGACGGCAAAGCCCCGGTGCTGCTGATTGATGAGTTAGACCGGGCCGATGAGGAGTTCGAGGCGTTTTTGCTCGAGTTCCTCTCGGACTGGCAGATTTCCGTGCCCGAGGTGGGCACTCTGCGGGCCGAACAGCCTCCGGTGGTGGTCATTACCTCTAACCGTACTCGCGAGATTCACGATGCTCTAAAGCGCCGCTGCATGTACTACTGGATCGACTACCCCAGCTTCGACAAAGAGTACCGCATCGTGCGGGAGAAAGTGCCCGGCATACCGGAAAAACTGGCCCAGCAGGCAGTGGCCTTTGTACAGGCCCTGCGCCAGCAAGACCTCTACAAAGCGCCTGGCGTAGCCGAAACCCTGGACTGGGCCGCCTCGCTGTTGGCCCTGGGCCAGACCGAACTGCAGCCCGAGGTGATCGAGGAAACCCTGGGGGTGCTGCTCAAGTACCAGGACGATGTGGTCAAGGCCAAAAACCAGGCTCGAGACCTGCTGGCCCGTGCCCAGATGCCCACCGCGCTATGACCGCACCCACAGGACAGCTGCTGAGCCATGTGGTGGGCTTTGTGCGCAGCCTGCGTGGAGAAGGTATTGTCGTAACGCCGGGACAAACCGCCACCTTCGCCAGAGCGCTGGGAGAAATTTCCATCTTCGACCCCGTGGCTTTTTTCTATGCCGCCCAGAGCTCGCTGGTCACCCGCCGGGAGGATCAGGCCAAGTTTGCCGAATTGTTTCGCAAATTCTGGCAAAACCTGGGCCTGGAACGCTTCCCCGGCGAGTTGCTGAGCCAGACCACCCTTCCCCCCAAGAGAGAACAAAAAGCCAAACCCGGCGAGGTAGGGCGCGAATCCCGTTCCTCAGGTGAATCCAATAGCCAACCATTGCCCATTGTTGACCGAGCGCTCACCTTTTCCGAGACCGAGGTACTCAAGCAAAAGCGCTTTGACCAGATGACCGAGGGGGAGCTCGAGGCCGCCCGCAAACTTCTTTACAACTTTGTCTGGAACCCGCCTGAGCGCCGCACCCGGCGCATGAAACCTATCGGCAAGGAGCAACTCGATATCCGCCGAAGCTTTCGCCGTTCACTCAAACATCAGTGTGAACTGGTACAGCTAGACTGGCGCACCCGCAAGCACAAGCCCCGGCCCATCATCGCGCTGGCCGATGTATCCGGATCAATGGAACGCTATGCCCGCATGCTGCTGCACTTCCTGCATGCTTTTAGCCTGCAACAGTCCCGCCAGGGAGTCCGCCAGATCGAAACCTTTACCTTTGGTACCCGCCTGACCCGCATTACCCGCACCTTCAAGAAACGCAGCGTGGATGCGGCACTGGCTGAAGTAGGGCAACAGGTCAAGGATTGGTCGGGCGGTACTCGCATCGGGGCCTGTCTGCACACCTTCAACCACACCTGGGCCAAGCGGGTTCTGGGCCGTGGCGCCATTGTGCTGGTCATCTCCGATGGCTGGGACCAGGGCGAACCTGGACTACTGGCCTTCGAGATGGAGCGATTGCAAAAATCCTGTCACCGCTTAATCTGGCTCAACCCGCTTGTCGGCACCCCTGGCTACCAGCCCCTAACAAGGGGTCTGGTGGCTGCCATGCCTTTCATAGACGACTTCTTGCCGGTACACAACCTGAAGAGCCTCGAGCAGCTGGTAGAAGTCCTGTCCTCAGTGCAACGGCAGCGGGGTAGCATCCACTAAAGTTCCACCCCTTGCAGCAAGCATGTTGCAAAGGGTGGAACCGAGCTTCAAGCATCAGTAGTTGCTGAAGAGCAGCAGTTTGGGCGAGCGCCGACCAGCACTGCTAACCACGCCAGAAGTGGCGTTGTTGACGATGGCGTTTCGCACCGTGGCAGGGCTTGCACCGGGGTTGCTCTGCAGATACAGGGCCGCCACCCCAGCTACATGCGGCGTGGCCATAGAGGTTCCGCTAATCGTATTGGTAGAAGTGTCGCTGCTGATCCAGGCCGAGGTGATGGAGGAACCTGGGGCAAACAGATCCAGGCAGCTCCCATAGTTGGAGTACGAGGCCCGGGCATCGCTGGAGGTAGTGGCACCCACAGTAATGCCTGCGGCTACGCGGGCTGGCGAAAACTGGCAGGCATCGCGGTTGCTGTTGCCTGCTGCCAGCGCGAAGGTAATCCCGGCATTGATGGCATTGTTTACGGCAGTGTCGAGGGCGCTCGAGGCTCCCCCACCCAGGCTCATATTGGCCACTGCGGGTTTCTGGGCGTTCTGGCGCACCCAGTCCACGCCAGCAATCACGCCAGAGTTGGTGCCCGAGCCACTGCAGTTGAGTACCCGCACCGCATACAGGCGCACCCCTTTGGCCACCCCGTAAGCCGAACCTCCCACCGTGCCGGCCACATGGGTACCGTGTCCGTTGCAATCGTTACCATTCTGGCCATCGCCAATCGCATCAAAGGCAACCGAAGCCCGGCCACCGAACTCGCTGTGGCTAACCCGGATGCCGGTATCTATGATGTAGGCGTGTACACCACTGCCGGTGTTGGTGTAGCTGTAGGTTCCACTCAGCGGAAGCGCCCGCTGGTCAATGCGATCCAGACCCCAGGTAGCGCCCGACTGGGTTGCGTCAATGCTCATCACCTGGTCGGCCTCGATGTAAGCGACCCGCGGATCCTGACGCAGGGCTGCCAGGTTCTCTGGGGACAGGGTCGCGGCCAACCCCTGCAAAGCAGCGGTATAAACCTGCTGCACATTGGCATCCGCAGCCAGCCCTAAGGACTCCAGTTCCCTTTGCAGGCTGACCCCACCTCGCAGGCTTGCCCTGAGGCTTTGCAGTGAGGCCAGCACGTTGGCATCCTCTTTGTAAACCACAATATACTGACCCGCTATCGCATTGGGATTATCAAGGCCCACTACCGGGGCCAGCGTATCGGTGGTTACACGGTTTCCACAGGCCGCCAGCACCACCACCAGAACAACCCAAACCAAACGAAGATAAAGATGCATCGCTAAGAACCTCCAGCATACGGTTTATTTTGGGTCTGATACCCGCCGCAAGTATAACCAGTTTGCCGGGAGAGCAAGGGATTTAGGGAGTCTTAACGTTACGCACCTGAACTACCGCGCCCTTCACAGCCGGGGCCGCCGACAAAAACGAGAAGGGACAAGCAAACGTGCCTCACCGGGATGAGGCACGCTTGCCTGCGTTGCGTCTGGGTCCAGACACATTTTTTTGAGGCTCCACTCAGCCACTGTTTTGTCCTGGAAAAGGATTCCTTGAAGTCGGACGGCTTCAACGACCCACAAACCCTCACAGAGCCTTTGGCTTTGAGCTTTCGGCTTTCGGCCCTGGGTGCTGCCGACTGTGGGAATTCCTCAAACTTGAGTCTTCTGGTGAAGCTGGTATCAGACCTGAAAAACCCCTACCCGCATTTGTTCGCGCAGCGGGTTCAGGGCGCAGACCTCGAGGCTCCGGATCAACCGCTCGCGGGTCTCGTGGGGGAAGATGACCTCGTCCACCCACAAGCGGGCCGCCGCGTAGCGAGGGTCGAGGGTTTCTTCGTAGCGACCCTTGATGCGCTCGTAGAGCTCCACCAGGTCTTCTTCGGTGGGTTTGCGCCCCTCCCGCTCGAGCTTGGCCAGATCAATTTCCATCAGGGTTTTGGCCGCCGCATTGCCGCTCATCACGGCGTATTTGGCCGAAGGCCAGGCATAAATAAAGCGGGGCGCGTAGGCCTTGCCGGCCATGGCGTAGTTACCCGCCCCAAACGAGCCTCCGGTAATCAGGGTAATCTTGGGCACCACCGAGTTGGAAACTGCATTGACGAGCTTAGCCCCCCGCCGGATGATGCCCTGCTGCTCGGACTCCTTGCCCACCATAAAGCCGGTCACGTCCATCAGGAACAAGAGGGGAATGAAGCGCTGGTTGACCTCCAGGATGAACCGGGCAGCCTTGTCGGCGGCCTCGGCGTAGATGACCCCTCCCACCTCGATTTTTCCGGGTTTCTTGATAATCAGGCGCTGGTTGGCCACAATCCCCACCGGGAACCCGCCCAGGCGGGCATAGCCACAAACCACGGTCTGGCCGTAGTTGGCTTTGTACTCGTGAAACTCCGAGCCGTCTACCAGCCGGGCAATTACCTCGTTCACATCGTAGGGCCTGGAGCCATCCGGCGAGACCAGCCCGTAGAGGTCTTCGGGCGGGTGAAAAGGCTCCACTTCGGGCCCTCGCTCCAGGGCCCAGGGCGCCAGGTCGGGGCGGGCATACAGCGCAGCCAGCGTGCGAATCCGCGCAATGGCGGAGGCATCGTCGGGTTCGTAGAAGTCCACCGTGCCGGATACTTCGGCGTGCATCCGCGCCCCGCCCAGTTCCTCCGAACCCACGTCCTGGCCAATGGCCGCCTTGACCAGGGCGGGGCCCGCCAGGTACAGCCCCGAGCCTTCGGTCATGATCAGGGCGTCGGTCATGAGGGGCAGGTAGGCCCCCCCGGCCACACAGTTGCCCATAATGGCCGAGATTTGCGGAATGCCCATCCCGCTCATGCGGGCGTTCAGGTAGAAGATGCGGCCAAAGTCGTCCTGGTCGGGAAACACCTCGTCCTGCAAGGGTAAAAAGACCCCCGCCGAGTCCACCAGGTACACCGTGGGGAGGTGGTTCTCGAGGGCAATGGTCTGGGCCCGAATGACCTTCTTAGCAGTGATGGGGAAAAAAGCCCCTGCCTTCACGGTGGCGTCGTTGGCCACAATCATCCAGTCCCGACCGGCAATTTTGCCAATCGCCGTAACCACGCCCCCTCCGGGCGCACCCCCCCAGTCGGCATACATCTGCCAGCCGGCATAACCCAGGATTTCCTCCGGTTCGGTATCCGGGTCTATCAGCGCCGCAATGCGCTCGCGGGCGGTCAGCCGTCCCCTGGCGTGCTGGCGCTCCACGGCTTTGGCGCCCCCACCCTGGCGAAGTTGCTCGAGCGAGGTGCGAAAATCGGCCATCAGGCGCACCCAGGCGTCCTTGTTCTGCTTGAAGGGAGAGGATTCCCGCTCCTTGGGGCTGATGTGGCTTTGAATCATGCCAAAAGTCTACCGTTTTTTTGCCGGCAGGTTGTGTTTTCGTTAGATTTCAGGAACCTGCTGGAGCGCTTGTTTACCACCAACCACAGTGCAGGGCACTTCCCTTATCTTTACCCCATCAGTCCGCACCGCCCTGCCCAGGCTCGCTTGGTCTTGACAGGGGGAGGCGAATCCAGAAACGAGCCCCACCCTCCGGGCGATTATCGGCGGCCACGTGGCCTCCGTGGGCTTCTACGAGGGCCTTGACAATCGCCAGTCCGAGGCCGGTGCCACCGCTCTCGCGAGCCCTCGAGGGCTCTGCCCGATAGAAGCGCTCAAACAGATGGGGCAGGTGCTCTAGCGCAATGCCCGGCCCGGTGTCGCAAACCTCGAGCCGCGCGTTTTCTCCTTCAGAATCGAGTTTTACGATAATCCGCCCCCCCATTGGGGTGTGGCACAGGGCATTTTCCAGCAGGTTGAGGAGCACCTGCTTTAGCCGCTCGGGGTCGGCGTGGGTGGAGAGGGGCAGGAGGGTGGCTTCCAGTTCAACCCCAGCCGCCTCGGCCCGGGGTTGAAAGTTGGCCAGCACATCTTCAACCAGGCGATCCAGCGCAATCAACCGGGGCCGTAACACCAGCTGGCCGGTGTCGGAAAGCGAAAGGGTACGCAGGTCCTGCACCAGCCGGGTCAGCAAGTCCACCTCGCCTACCAGGCGGCGCAGGTTCTCGGAAGAAGCCTCCAGCAAGCCGTCGGACATGGACTCGAGGTCGCCCTTCAGGATGGTCAGGGGGGTGCGTAGCTCGTGGGCGATATCGGCAATCATCTGCCGCTCACGCTCCTCTTTGGCCGTCAGCTCGGCGGCCACATCGTTGAACGCCCGGCCCAACTCGGCCAGTTCGTCTCTGCCCGGTATGTTCACCCGCACGTCACGCTCCCCGCGACCGAAGCGCCGGGTGGCCTGAGTCAGGGTCTGCACCGGCTGTACCAGACGAAAGGCCAGGTAGGTTCCCACGCCCAGGGCCACCACCAGGGCCAGCAGGCTGGAGCGCCAGCTCGAAGCCTGCAACTGCGCCAGCAGAATCTGCCTTCCGCGGCCCGGCACCCCCTCTTGCGGTGTTTCCCCGCTACGAGCGGCCTCGTTGCCGGCCACGAAGTTTTGGAAGTGGCGGCGGGCCTCCTGGTAGCCCAGCCAACCGGTAAGTCCCGCAGCGAAAACGGCCACCAGGGCAAAGGCCAGGGCCAGCCGAACCACCAGCTTCATCGCAATCTCCCCCTAGTCAGCGTTGGAGCCCATTCCAGTCAAGCGATAGCCCACCCCGCGTACGGTCTCGAGCTGCTCGCCGCAGGCGCCCAGACGTTCCCGCAGGTTCTTGATGTGTACATTGATGGTGCGTTCATCGGCTCCGGAGTCGCCGAGCGCGTCCATGATCTCGTTACGGGTAAAGGCCTTGCCGGGGTGTGCGGCCAGAGCGGCCAGCAGGCGCAGTTGCGTGGGGGTAAGGCTCAGGGGTTCTCCCCGGCAGCGGGCCTGGAAAGCCTCGAGGTCAATCTCCAACCCCCCCACCTGGTAGTGCTGGGGGATCCTGACCTGCCCCTTGCTGCGGCGCAGCACCGCCTTGACCCGCGCCACCACCTCCCGGGGGTTGAAAGGCTTGACGATATAGTCGTCGGCGCCAAGTTCCAGGCCCAGGAGCCGATCCACGTCCTCGGCCCTGGCAGTAACCATCAGGATGGGTACTTCCGACTCGCGGCGGATGCGCTTGGTTACCTCCAGGCCATCGAGCTCGGGAATCATGAGGTCCATCAGGATCAGGTCGGGCTGGGCCGCCCGCCAGAACTCGAGGGCGCGTTTACCGTTTGCAGCCCGCTCGGTACGAAAACCTTCGGCCCGCAGATACCGCTCGAGGACATCAGCGATGCGGGCCTCATCCTCCACTATCAGCACTAGTTCTCCAGCCATAGTCCCCCTCATGGTAAGGCCCTCTTCAAAGGGCAGAAGCCCCCTCATGGGGGCCTCCGCTCGAGGTGGACACTAACTTAACGCCATCTGGGGCCTGGCTGCGAGCCACCCGCCGGGTTGCCGCCCGTGCGCCCGGGGCCCATGCCGCCCCACCGGCCCTGCACGGGTTGGTTCTGGAAATTGGGGCCACCCAACCCACGCCCATTCACCTGGGCCCTCATCTGGGTTTCAACCTGGACCTGGGCCTCTTGCATCTGGGCCGGGGTCAGACTTCCACCCTGCTGGGCTGCGGCCTTGAAGAAGTTGAGGTGCGCCACCAGCGAGGCCCGCTTGAGGTTCTCGAACACCCGGGTCAGGTCGGGGTAGTTTTGCACCGCTGCCAGCAGCTTGTCGTACATGGCGGCATTGTCCACTTCAGTCTGGACTTCCTGCTCGGCAATGCTCACCAGGTTAGCCGGAAGGGTGATCTTGCCCAGGTAGGGGTTGGTGGTGGGATAGGCCACACCGTATTTGTCCAGTTGCCGCTGCAGGGCCTGGATGTGCTGGGCCTCGGAGGCGCGGATGCTCACATAGGGCTCGATGGCCCCGTACTGCTGAATCACCGCGTCGTAGGTGGCATAGGCCGCATACTCCCCTACCGGCCCAACCAGGGCCTCCAGCAGCGCCTCCTGGGCCTGGTCGCTCAGGGTCGAGGTGGGGGAAACCGGGCTCGTATATCCAAACCTCGGCTGGGCCAGACCCAGGGCCAACGCACCGACTAACATCACGCCTAGCAAGATTTTTTTGGTCATGTTGCTCATCTCCTTTCCTTACGGTCTATAGCCTAGGTGCAAATAGGTTTAGCGCGGGCAAAGGCTCGGTGAATTTTTGATATATCGCGCTCTTCACAGACGTGACCACCCACGAAAATGTTAAGGGGCAAGCAGACGTGCCTCACCGGGGTGAGGCACGCTTGTCTGCGTTGCGCCGGGATCCAGACGCATGTTAAGCACCCAAGCGTGGGCCGGGCCCGACCCACGCTTGGGTTTTGAGTTTCCAGGCGGCCACGGTTCTGTCCAGGACAAGGCTTTATTGAAGTTATACCGAATCTGCTCAGAAGTGACCCAAAAGCGATATACAAGTCCCTCGGACGCGCCCCCTGGCGCGGCAAGGGAGGGGCGCGTTTAGCGCCGCTCCCGCGCAGAGTTGGTGTTAGATCGCTCTAAAGCGAACTCACCGCATAAAGTGGGCATACAGTATCTCCACAATAGAAACGTAATGGGTAGGGAAAGGGTGATTCACGAGGCCGCGCCATTGCAAACCCCAGAATTCGCACTTCTGTTGAGATGCATGATATTTCTATCGCAGGCGCACTACGACTGTTCGACCAGTCCTGGCTCTCCTGCAAATCCACACTCGATTGGGCAATTGGGTTCACTTGGTTCGCTGGTCTCGGCCATCGCTACAGCCGAGGTTCTCTGGACAAGCAAAACCCCCTCCAAGAAGGAGGGGAAATTCTGGGGCGGATAAAGAACTAGCGCGGCTTCACTCCGCCGTGGTAAGAGGCTGCCCCAAAATGATGGCGGCTAGCTCACTGGGCAGTTTGCCGCTGCGTCCCGAGAGCGCCAGCAGGCTCTCATCAGCTTTGGCGTTGATGCCGAGGTCGGACAGCCGTTTCAGCGCTGTTTGAAGCTCCACTTTGTTCTGTTCAGCCAAGGATTGCACCGTGTATTTGCCGTAGCCACGTGTGCTGGTAGTGCTTGTAGTGCTGGTAGGAGTAGCTGGCTCTGCGGGCGTACTGGAGTTGGTCGGTTGCGCTGCAGGCGTGGTGGCGGTTTCCGGGTGGAGGGTGGTTTCATCAGGGATGAAATATCCGGTGGCCCGACCCTGGTTCTCCCAGAAGCTGGTCATGCTCTCGCTCAGGGCCATGATCTGACTAACCGGTGGCCAGTTGTAAAGCGAACCCAGGGTAAAAAACACCACCAGGGTAAGGGCTGCCAGCAGTTCGCGCTTGAAAGCAAAGGCTTTGGTGGCGCGATTCTTAAGGTAGGAAAGAATGGGCCTCCAGTTCAGAAAGATGTGCGTTGCCAGGATGGGAACCCAAAGCAGTCCGAACACAGTATGAACGGCTTCCCATTGGGTCTTGGTGAGCCAGATCAGCTCCCAGCTCATGGTCTCTGCTACTCGTCCCGAAGGGGCCAGGTACAATACCACCCCTGAAACAACCTCGAGCAGTACCGAACCTATCAGGAACAAAGAGATAAAGCTGCGAATGTAGAACTTTTCTTTCCGCGCTTTAGGAGTTTGGATAGCCTTTGTCATCTTGACCACCTCGAGACTTAGTGTGCTGCCTGGATGGTTAACCTTGGGCAAAGTATTTGTAAACATTTGATATAGATGAGAGCCGGTGCGAAATCGCTTGTTAGCAATTTGTTACCTGCCTCCGGCAAGCTGTGTCTTGGAGGAAATGAGTATGAAAAATCTCAAGCGTCTTTCTTTACTGGTCGGCTCTCTTCTAGCATTGGCAGCGTTGGCCTGGGCCTCCCCGAACGAAGGGGAAACCTACCAGGAAATCAAGGGTCGTGTCGAAGCCGTCAACTGGCAGGCCGGGTACATGGTGGTCAATGGGCAAAAGCTGGCCCTGGCCCAGAATGTTCAGTATGAGTACGGGCGTCCGGTGGTGGGCAGCTACGTGGAGGTCAAGGTTCGCAGCCAGCAAGGCCAGACCCTGGCATACAAGGTGGAGCTGAAAACCCGCTCGAAAAATGAAATCCGCACCCTCGAGCGCTCTCGGGTAGGCAAGGGAAACTAAAGTTGTTGGGTGTACCGGGTACAGGGCCCACTGTACCCGGTGCAACTGCTGGCCCTGGTTTGTGAAGATTGTCGGCTGCCAAGGTATACACATCGTGGGTCGAGTGCGGGACTTTTCTCGCTATGTGCCCGACTACAGTAGGTGATGATGCGCATCTTGCTGGTAGAGGACGAGGAAGACCTGGCTACGGCGCTGCGAGCGCTGTTGGTGCAGGAGCGCTATCTGGTAGATTGGGCCCGAAATCTTCGTGAAGCCTACGATAAGCTGGCAGATGTCGAACCCGATTTGCTGGTTTTGGACATCATGCTGCCCGAGGGCGAGGATGCAGGCTTTCAGTTGGCCCAGGAACTGCGCCAGATGGGCTACCAGAGGCCCATTCTCTTCCTCACCGCCCGCGATACCCTGGAGGACCGGGTGCAGGGCCTGGATCTGGGGGGCGATGACTATCTGACCAAGCCATTTGATGTGCCCGAGTTCATGGCCAGGGTACGGGCTTTGCTGCGACGCGAGGGGCAAACCAAACAGAGTGTCCTGAAGCGCGGTCCTTTACACATAGACTTTGCCAATCGCAGGGTTTTTTGGCACAACCAGGAAGTCGTGCTCTCGGAGAAAGAATTTGCCCTGCTGGAGATTCTGGCCCTGAGTCCGGATCGGGTGTTTACGGTGGTCGAGCTTCTGGATCGGGTCTTTCCGGATGCCAGCTCGGGGCACCACGCCCTGCGGATGTACGTCTCGAGGGTACGGGATAAGCTGGCCCCTGAGGTCATCGTGACCGTACCGGGAGGGTATCGCCTTGGGCTTTCGTGAACAGTTGCTTCTGGCCTTGCTGACACTGGCGCTGGCCGTGGCAGGGCTTCAGTTGGCCCTGGGCTACTGGAGTTTTCGCACCTCCCTAGATCGCGATCTTCAGGGCGACCTGGGGAAATATGCGGTGCTGGTGGAGGGTGCGCTCAACCTCGAGGGCCCCGAACCCACCCTCAACCCCGCCAACTTGCCCATCTCTGCGGAACTACAGGGCCGCTTTCGGCTCCTGAAAGAGGGTCGCCTGATTTTGGAGGGTGGGGGCCCGTTCCCCGACCAGGACCCGGCCTGGCTCACCTACCACAAACCCCTGCCTGGAGCGTATGAACTCGAAGTAGCGCTCAACCAGGTTGACCATAACCGCGCCCTGCGGGAGTATCTACGCACCGGATGGCTTACCCTGCTGCTCTCGGGGATACTGGCCGTGGCGATGGCCTGGTTGCTGCGGGGCATTCTGATCCGCCCACTACAGCGCCTCGAGCGGGCGAGCGAGGCCCTGGCCGAGCAGCGTTTTCCAAGCCCATTGCCCGAAGGCAAACCCGACGAGATTGGTCGGCTGACCCGTAGCTTCAACCGCATGGTTCACAAGGTTCGTCTGGCTTTCGAGCGCGAGCGTAGCTTTACCCGGTATGCCTCCCACGAGCTACGCAACCCGCTAGCAACCCTCAAAACCACAGCCTCTGCGGTTCGGAGCGGGGCCATGCATCCAGAGGAGTTGCTGATCGTGCTGGATAGAAACCTCGAGCGCCTGGATCGTACCCTCACGGGCCTCCTGGCCCTGGTGCGAGGGCCTGGAGAACGAACCCAGATAGAGGTTCTGGACTTGCTGCAACAGCTATTGCAGCGCCTTCCTGTCTCGGCCCAACAACGAATACATCTGGAGGTCGGGCCTGCCACCCTCCAGGCCCCTAGAGAAGCCCTCGAGGCCGCCATCGGCAACCTGCTCGACAATGCCCTCAAGTACAGTAGCGGGCGAGTCTGGCTACGTTTTGAGGCCTCCAATCCGCCGCGTCTGATTGTGCGGGATGAGGGGCCAGGAGTTCCGGCAGAGGCCCTGGAGCGCCTGGGCGAACCGTTCTACCGGCCCAACAGCCAGCGCGACGGCCTGGGCCTGGGGCTGGCGTTTGTACGCCAGGTCGCGGAGGCCATAGGGGGACGTCTGGAGCTTCGCAACCATCCCGCGGGCGGTCTAGAAGCCAGCCTGGTGTTTTCGGGAGGATCCCATGCCTAAGGCAGTTCGCACGCATATCCTGCGCAACCCAACAGAGCCGGTATCCACAAAAACCGGGCTCGTGGAGGCGAGCAATGGCGGGAAACCTGACAGGCTGCTGGGCCGCCGCGAAGTGCTGGCACTTCTACTCCTCTCAACAGCCAACGCCTGGGCCCAGGGCAACCGGGGGGGCGACGGGCGCGATAAAGGTGAGGAAAAGGATCGCAAGCCAGAGCCCCGGCGCGAGGACGAACGCGGCCATACCCTCTACGCCGAAATTAATCTTGCCAAAGACGGCATTGTAGGCCTGAGTGCGGGTCGGTTGGAAACCACCTCACCTTGGGCAGCCTTTCTGGCCCCCGGAATGTGGGTCAAGGCCCAGGGCGGATGGCAGAACGGTATTTTCCAGGCCCGAAGCCTCGAGGTGACCCACCCCGCTTTCTTCAGCTACTACAGGGGCCCCGGCGAACTGCTCGGCCTGGGCACAGGCTGGGTAGAGGTCTGGCACACCAGCGCGAGCGAGTCGGGCGCTGCACGTCGGTTTGCACTTCGCTCGGTTACGCCTGGCAGCGAGCCACTGTTACTGGCACGCAGCTCCAACGGGCGATGGGTCGCCTTGCCTGAGGGTCTGAGCCCTGCAGTCCCTCCTGCCCAGGGCTGGTACCTGGTAAGGGGTGAGGCACAGGGCTCGAGCATTCGCTGGAAAAGCACACAGCCCTTCCCATAAAGAAGCACAGAAACTGTCCAGACGAGCAATTCAGGCCAGAGTGTAATGTTGCAACACGCTACTGGTGAGTGATTCCGCCCGTGTTTTGTGCAAAAGACGCAAGGGCCGGAACCACGTCACATAAGGCCCCCTCGCAGACCTTCCCAGAGCAACACACTGTTACCTCTTTGTTACCCATACTGCCTAACTTGAGAGGTGGAGGTGAAAAGCCATGAAAGTCAAGTACGCTGGAATCCTGGCTTATGGTCTTCTGGGAATCCTGGCGGCCTGTGGCACGGGGGTACCCACCGCACAGGTGGTTTCTCTCAGTGGCATTGTGGAAGGCAGTGAAGCCCAACCCACGTTACAGGGCCTGCCCATTGATGCCAGTACAGCCACCATTACCCTGGATGGCGAAAGCACAACCATCAAAGCCATTCAGCCAGGGGTGCTGCTGAGTGGAACCGCGGAGCGTGACCGGGATCGTATCCGTTTGCGCACAGTGGAAATCCAGTACCGGGCCAAGGGCGTAATAGATGATGTGAACCTCAACGAAAGCTACGTGGATGTGGTAGGCATCAGAGCCCAGGTGAACACCCTCACCAACCTGTACGAGGAGAATCCCGATGGCAGCTTTACCAAGCTCACCCTGGCCGACTTCAAGGCGGGCGACTACGTCAACGTGACCGGTGTGCCCCAAACCGACGATTCGATCCTGGCCACCCGCATCGAGAAAAAGTTGATCCAGCCTACCGACCCCGACTACAACAAAGTGGCCTTGCGGGTCAACGTGCGTGAGCTGGACAAGACGGCCTATACCTTTACCTACGGGCTTCGCACCTATCGGGTGGATTACAGGAACGCCGACCTGCAGGGAGCCCTGGAACCAGATGTGCTGGTACGGGTGCAGGGTGTCCGTTCTGGAACCAGCATTCTGGCCAGCAAGGTACAGGTTGTGGAGGCCTGGCCCACCTTCCAGCCGGGAGCTCGAGTGGAGCTGGTTGGCCCCATCGGCAACCTGGATGAAACCGGCAAGAGCTTTGTCCTGATGGGCTTTAACGTGAACTACGCCACCGCCCAGGTCACCGGTACGCTCAAGAACGGTGCTTGGGTCAAGGTCGAGGGCACACTGGGCACAGGCAAGGCCGTGCAAGCCAGCAAAGTGGAGGTTCGCTATGAGCATGGCGGCTCCGGGCGGTACAACGGCCAGCTCGAGGGGCCTGTCAGCGCGGTAGACCCGGCCCAGCTTACCCTGCGGATCCAGAACCGTATCTTCTGGGCGGACCAGAACACCCTGATGCTGCGCAACCAGACCCAGGCGCGCTTTAGCGATATCCGAGCGGGGGACTGGGTCGAGGTTAGCTATGACACCACTCGAGCAAACGGAGCGGGCAACGCCTACGCCGTGCGCGTTCAGCTCAAGCAAAATGCGCCCAACGAACAACTCGAGCTCAAAGGAATCATCGCTGACTTCAACGCTACTACCCGCACTTTCAGCATCAATGGGGTGCCGGTAGCGGTAATCGCTACCACTAAGTACGAGATTGACGACCTTCTGGTGACGGCGGACGAGTTCTGGAATACCGATCGCACCGGCGCCCTGGCCGAGGTCAAGGGCGTGCTCAAAGGCAGTGTTTTTGAAGCTCACAAGGTCGAACTGGAATGAGTGTGGCTTCTGTGGCATCGAACGTCGGCTTGAACCCACCCAGCAACACTGCTGGGTGGCCTATTTGCAAGGGACATACCCAGTTACCCTCTCCTGCAACAACACTAACCCGGCATCAATCATGAAATCGCTTCACCCAGGGAGGTACAAGATGAAGATTGCGACCCTCAAACCCACCGTCTGGCTGCTTCTGGCGCTCTTGACCACTATCTTGCTGCCGGCTCGAGCATCCTCCGACGACCAGGCCTATAACCTCAAACTCGAGGGCATCGTTTCGCAGTTCAACGCCTGCAGCAAAACATTCGTGCTAAACGGCTACACCATCCGCGTTAACGCACAAACCCGCTATGAGTATGGCGACAGTCAAACCATGAGTAGCAATTCGTTCTGGAGCACCAATCGCAATGGGAGCCGGGTAGAAGTCAAGGCAAATCGCAGCGGCAACCTTGTAACTGCGGTCAAAATTGAACTCAATTCCCGCAGATAGCCCCGTCTGAATAGCCACCCAAGATTCGTCGGTTGGGCCTTGTAGAAAACCCCAGTAAGCTGAATGCTGCTAATCTGCCCTCCTCAAGGGCGTTTTTGTGGGATGTTTACCAAACGTTAACCACATCTTCTCTCCACCTTTACCTGATTAATCGGAGCCTATTTATGTGCCTGCAAACACCCAACGCTGGTGAGCCGGGCACCAACCGCAGGAGGTATAGCCATGCGTATGCATACTCTCAGGAATGCTGCTTTGGCTCTGGTCGGGGTGCTTCTGATTACCGTCGGTGTGGCCCAAACCGACGATGCCAGCAAAATCCAGGCGGCCCGGGCCGCCACCGAGCCGGTTTTCGAACTCGGGCGCTACTTGAGTGATATACAGACCCTGGAGGAAAAGTACCCCAAGCTAGCCCTCAGCAAAGAGCAGGCCAAACAGCTCCTGCCAATTCTCCAGGAAATCAAAGCCGCTAAACGACTAACCCCCGAGGTAGCCCAGAAGCTGTTGCCCAAAGTTCAGGGCATACTCACCCCCACACAACGCAACCAGGTAGCGCAAATCGCCAGCCAGCGGACGCCCGGCACTGAGGGCGGCGCCCCTGGTGCCAACCGGGTCCAGTTTCTGAACTATGCAAATGGCGGCGCCTTCAACCCGCTGACAAACTCTCAAACTACGCTGGGGCAGGATTTTGCCAGGCTCCTGGCGGCCATGGAAAAGCGCATTCACTAAAGTCGGTAATGCCTGGGTAATCCGCCCCATTCAAGCTGTGGTTGGAGGTAAGTCATGAAAGGGAACCCTAAAGTTCTGGAAGCTTTGAATGAGCGCCTCTCCGAAGAACTGGCGGCCATCAATCAGTACATGGTTCATGCCGAAATGGCCGAGAACTGGGGCTACAGCAAGCTGCACGAGGAACTGGAAAAAATTGCCCGTACCGAGATGCATCATGCCGAGGCTCTGATTGGTCGAATTATCTTCCTGGAAGGCCACCCCGAGGTGAGCAAGCTGGCGCCTATCAAAATTGGCAAAACCGTACAGGAAATCGTCATCAACGACCACGCCGGAGAAGCCGATGCCGTGCGAGCCTACAACGAGGTGATCCGACTGGCCACCGAAGCCGGAGACAACGGAACCCGCGAACTGATTGAGGGCATCCTCAAAGATGAAGAGGGCCATGTGGACTGGGGCGAGCAGCAGTCGGACCAGATTAAGCAGATGGGTCTGGAGAATTACCTGGCCACCAAGGTTTGAGGCGCGGGTGGGTCTGACGGGCTTGCTCGAGCCTCATGGAGGTTTTGCCTGTGAAACGCATAATTCTGTGGTTTTTTGGGGCTCTTGCCCTGGTGCTGCTGGCCATACAACTAGTTCCCTATGGCCGTGACCACTATAATCCGCCGGTAGTGGCCGAACCTCCCTGGGACAGCCCTCAGACCCGTGAGCTCTTTGTCAGGGCCTGTGCTGACTGTCACAGCAACCAGACCCGCTGGCCCTGGTACAGCCACATCGCTCCCGTCTCCTGGCTGGTTCAGCGCGATGTGGAGGAGGGCCGCAGCAAGCTAAACCTTTCGCTGTGGGGCAGTGCCAAACAGGAGCTAGACGATATTCCCGAAGTCATTCGAGAGGGTAGCATGCCCCCACGAATTTACCTGCCCACCCACCCCGAGGCCCGGCTTTCCGACTCCGAAAAGGAGGCGCTGATACAGGGGTTGGTTCTGAGCCTGGGTATCCATGAAGAGGGAGAGGGGGAAGAACACGATTGATGCAGGCTTCACGGTATTGGTAGGCCGGGGTATTCCGTAAAAAGTTGTACTTCAAAAATGACCCCCAACACCTTGCAGGACCTGGGGGTCTCGATGTGGCGTATGATTGAAATATCTATGCGCAAACGACTGGTAGCCGGAAACTGGAAGATGTATAAAACGCCCTCTGAGGCCCGCCAATGGTTTCGGGAGCTGATCGACCAACTGCCCCCCACCCAGGCTGAGCCGGCTCTGCTGGTGCCTTTCACCCATCTACCCTATGCCTCGGAAGTGCTCGAGGGTCACGGGGTCTCCTGGGGCGCACAGGATGTATCGGCGCACCCGGAGGGCGCTTACACGGGCGAGGTCTCGGCCCGAATGCTGGCCGATCTGGCCTGCAAATACACCATTGTGGGGCACTCCGAGCGGCGCAGCTACCATGCCGAGTCCGATGCGCTGGTGGCCGAAAAAGCCAGGCGCCTGCTGGAGCAAGGTATTACCCCTATCTTATGTGTGGGTGAACCCTTACATGTCCGCGAAGCCGGTGAACATGTTGAATACACCCTGCGACAGTTGGAAGGAAGCCTCGAGGGGGTCAACCCTCCGTCGGCCTCGCATCTGGTGATTGCCTACGAGCCGGTCTGGGCCATCGGCACCGGCAAAACCGCCACCCCCGAGGATGCCGAGGCCATGCACCGCGCCATTCGCGGCTGGCTGATAGCCCGTTACGGTTCGGGTTTTGCGGAGGAGCTGCGTATCCTTTACGGGGGCTCGGTCAAGCCCGACAACGCCACCGCCCTCTTCTCCCAGCCCAACATTGACGGCGGCCTGGTAGGAGGGGCCAGCCTGAAGCTGGGGGACTACCTCAAGCTCCTAACCGCCTGATGCCTTCTTTACTTGAACACCCACCACACGCCAGGGGGTGGAAGGTAGGGAGTAGGGAGCAGGGTGTAGACGTTCAAAACCACCATCTACCTCCTATCTCCCTCCACCCACTCCCATCTCGTGCGTTGCCAAAAGTTGGCCACACGACTAAAGTTGGTATGACAGGAGAAAACATGCGAGTTTGGATGATGTGCGTGCTGCTTTCCACTCTGGCCTTGGCCCAGCCGACGGATATAGTGCAGCGAACCTACCGCTGCGCCGGGGGCGTACAGGTTCGGGCTGTTTATCAAAACCAGTTCGACCGGGTGGGGGTGGTGTTCAACAATCAGACCTACGGGCCCTTGTTCCAGGTAGTGGCAGCCTCGGGCGTCAAGTATTCCGATGGCCGCGCTTCGTGGTGGACCAAAGGCAGTGGGGCCGCCGAGGAAGCCCTCCTGATGAGCGAACGCACCGGCAAGATACTGGTTCAGGGCTGTAAGCCCGTGCGATGAGGGCAGCAAAAATATCCTTGCGGGGAATAGCCGACGTTCACGGTCAATGTTTATGGGGCACCCGTCCCTTACGGTAAACTTGTTTCTAGCATGGCCAACCTTCACCCCCGAACCCAGCTATCCAAGGAGAGCATCTTTTCCCATATGAGCCGCCTGGCGGTTCAGCATGGGGCCATCAACCTGGGGCAGGGGTTTCCCTCCAATCCCCCACCGGCCTTTTTGCAGGAGGCAGCGCGGCGGGCCATCGGCACGGTGGACCAGTACACCCCACCCATCGGCCTGCCCCGCTTGCGCGAGGCCGTGGCCGAGGACCTGGGCGCGGCCCCCGAGGATGTGGTCATTACGGCAGGGGGTACCGAGGCCCTGCACGCGCTGGCCGAGTCGCTGTATGGCCCTGGGGATGAAGTGGTGATGTTTGAGCCCTACTTTGACGTTTACATCCCCCAGGCCCGCATTGCCGGTGCGGAGCCGGTGATGGTGCCGATGCGCCTTACGGACCGCTGGGAAGTGGATTTACCGGCGCTGGAACGGGCCATTACGGTACGCACCCAGGCCCTGCTGCTGACCAACCCCTATAACCCCACCGGCTCGGTTTTTTCCCGTACCGAGGCCGAGCAGATTGTGGCCCTGGCCCGCCAGCACGACCTCTGGATTATCAGCGACGAAGTGTATGACGAGCTCTACTTTGGGCCGCCCCCTATTCGCTTACGTGAACTTGCACCCGAGCGGGTCTTTACCGTGGGCTCGGCAGGTAAGCGCCTCGAGGCCACCGGCTGGCGCATCGGCTGGATTCTGACCCCGCCGGGTCTGGCCCCCCAGGTGGCCGGCATGCGCCAGTGGAGTAGCTTTTGTTCGGCAGCGCCGCTCCAGGCCGCGGTGGCCGAGGCCCTGCCCATCGCCCGCAGGGAAGGTTTTTATCCGCAGCTCCGTGAAAGCTACGGCAGGCGCAAGGATTTGCTCGAGCAGGGCCTGCGGGCAATGGGTCTCCAAACCTTCACCCCTGCGGGCAGCTACTTCCTGACCGCCCTCCTGCCCGAGCTAGACGCCGAAACCCTGGTGCGCGAAGGGGGGATCGCCATTATTCCCGGCTCGGCGTTTTACCTCCAGAACCCCGCACCCAGGGGCCTCGTCCGCTTTGCTTTCTGCAAGACCGAAGCAGAAATCGAACAGGCTTTGGGGCGGCTCGAGGGCTATCTGAAAAAGGTTCATTCCTGAGCCTGTTCTCAGTTCAACGCTGCATAGTGTCCCTACGCTTGCGAATTGCACTTATTTTCACGATAAAGTGCTTGTTAATTATTTCTGCAAACATCGCAGATTGAACCCATACTGCTACGTGCCTCCCGCCTGTGTTTTGGATAATGGCATGATCGAAAATCATTCGGGTATTGCGCCCGGAGCATGATTTTCTAGCAGAGCCTGGATTCATCTCTAACCTTATAAGGGCGCAACTTAACTCGAGTTCGGCTAAACTGAGCAACGTGGACACAGTGCAATACCTCGACGATCACGGTAAACCGTTGCGGGACATACCCCTGAGCAACGAGGAGTTACTCCAGGGCTACCGGGCCCTGCGCCGGGCCCGGCACTTCGACGAGCGGGCGCTGGTTTTGCAGCGCCAGGGGCGGCTGGGGGTGTATCCCCCTTTTCGGGGCCAGGAGGCCGCCCAGGTAGGGGTGGCCCTGTGCTTGAAGGCTGACCACGACTGGCTTCTGCCCAGCTACCGCGAAAGCGCGGCGGCTCTTACCTTTGGGATGCCCATCAGCAAGCTGATTCTAAGCTGGCGGGCCGACCCGGCAGGCTGGGGCGCCCCCCCAGACGTGAACATGGTGCAGTTTTACATTCCCATCGCCACCCAGATCCCCCAGGCGGCGGGCGTGGCCCATGCCCAAAGGCTTTTGGGCAAAGATGCGGTCGCTGCAGTGTTCATCGGTGACGGCGGCACCTCCGAGGGGGACTTCCACGAGGGGCTGAACTTTGCCTCGGTGTTCAACGCACCCTTGCTGGTGGTGGTACAAAACAACGGCTGGGCCATCAGCGTGCCCACTCAGAAGCAGATGAAGGTGCCCCGGATTGCCCAGAAGGCCCAGGGGTACGGGATTCCGGGGGTCACGGTGGACGGCAACGACCTGGTGGCGGTCTGGAGTGCGGCCCAGGAAGCTGTGGCCAGGGCTCGCAAAGGCGAAGGCCCAACCCTGATTGAGGCCCTCACCTACCGGGTAGCCCCCCATACCTCCTCTGACGACCCCAGCCGCTACCGCACCGAGGAGGAAACCGAGCGCTGGCTGAAGCGCGACCCCATTCTGCGTATGAAAAACTGCCTCCTACACTTGGGGCTCTGGAGCGAGGCGCAGGAAGCCGAGCTCACGGAGGCACTCGAGGGCGAGTTCCTGGCCGCGGTGGAAGAGGCCGACCAGGCCAAAGAGCCCAAGCCCTGGGAAATTGTGGAGCAAGTGTACCAGGAGATGCAGCCTGACCAACTGGCCGCCTGGAGCTATCTGCGGGGGGAAGCATGATTGCCGAGCGCGAGACCCGGGTTCTGAACAACGTACAGGCCATCAACGAAGCCCTCGACCTGGCCCTGGCCCAAGACCCCCGGGTGGTGGTCTTTGGGGAGGACGTGGGCAGGATGGGCGGGGTCTTCCGGGCTTCCGATGGCTTGCAGCAGAAGTACGGCGAGCAGCGGGTTTTTGACACCCCCCTGGCCGAGTCGGGCATTGTGGGTTTTGGGATTGGGCTGGCCATGGCCGGGCTCAGGCCGGTGGCCGAGATTCAGTTCGCGGGCTTTTTGTACCCGGCCCTGGATCAGATTCTCTCGCACCTTGGCCGGATGCGCCACCGCACCCGGGGGCGCTTTACGGTGCCGATGGTGATTCGGGCACCCTACGGTGGCGGGGTGAAAACCCCCGAGCAGCACGCCGATAGCCCCGAGGCCGTGCTCTGCCACGTGCCGGGGGTCAAGGTGGTGATTCCCGCCTCACCCGAGCGGGCCAAGGGGCTATTGCTGAGCGCTATCGAAGACCCCGACCCGGTCTTTTTCTTGGAGGCCATCAAGCTCTACCGGGGGGTGAAGGGTGAGGTGCCGGAAGGCTACTACACCCTGCCCCTGGGCAAGGCTCGAGTGGTGCGCGAAGGCCAGGCAGCCAGCCTCTTCTGCTACGGTGGCATGGTGGAGGTCTGCCAGAAGGCCGCCGAGGTGGCGGCACGGGAAGGGGTGGAGCTGGAGGTGGTGGACCTCGAGACCCTGGTTCCCCTGGATACCGAAACGATTTTTGCCTCGGTGCAGAAAACCGGCCGCGCGGTGGTGGTCTACGAGGCCATACGCACCGGCGGCTTTGGGGCCGAGATTGCCGCCCGCATCGCCGAAGAGGCCCTGGACTACCTGCAAGCCCCCATCGTGCGGGTAGCGGGTTGGGATGCCCCCTACCCCCCCTTCAGCGCGGTGGAAAACTACTACCGCCCCGACGCCAAACGGGTGCTCGAGGCGGTGCGCAAGGTACTGACCCACTGAGAATCGCCTTGCCATAGAGCCCATGCGCTGTTGCAGGTCTGGGTCGCAAGTCGCAGGTCCAGCAGGGATTAGCTCACCCAACCCCCTGGCAAACGATGTACACCGCTGCGACACCACAAGCCACAGGCCACACGCCACTTACCCAGATACAAACAAGCGTTTGTTAGAATATCGGACATGAAAATAAGCAGCTATGCCGCCGGGGCCTGGTACCAGAGCCCCGCCGAAGGAACCCTGGTACGGGACGCCGTGTATGGAGAGCCGGTGGCCCAGGTCAGCAGTGAGGGGCTCGACTTCAAGGCCATGGTCGAGTACGCCCGCAAGGTGGGGGGGCCCAACCTCCGGCGCTACACCTTCCACGAGCGGGCAGCCATGCTGCGGGCCCTGGCCCAATACTTGCAGGAGCGCAAGGAGGCCTTTTACGCCCTCTCCTACAAGACCGGGGCCACCCGCTACGATAGCTGGTTCGATATTGACGGGGGCATCGGCACTTTTTTCAGCTACTCGTCGCTGGCGCGGCGCGAGCTGCCCAATGCGCGTTTTCTGGCCGAGGACGACCCCCTCACCCTCTCCAAGCAGGGCACCTTCCTGGGCCGGCACATCCTGGTGCCCAAAGAAGGGGTGGCAGTACACATCAACGCCTTTAACTTCCCGGTCTGGGGGATGCTGGAAAAGCTCGCACCGGGGCTCATTGCGGGCGTACCAGCCATCGTCAAGCCGGCCACCCAGACCGCCTACCTGACCGAGGCGGTGTTCAGAGCCATGCTCGAGGCCAACATCCTCCCTGAGGGGGCCATTCAACTGGTCTGCGGTGGGATTGGCGACCTTTTCGATCACCTGAACGAGCAGGACAGCGTGACCTTCACCGGCTCGGCGGCCACCGGTCGCAAGCTCAAGACCCACCCCAGCCTGATTGCCCACTCGGTGCCCTTCAACATGGAGGCCGACAGCCTCAACTGCGCCATTCTGGGCCAGACGGTGGAGCCGGGCGACCCCGAGTTTGGGCTTTTTGTAAAGGAAGTGGCCCGCGAGATGACTGCCAAGGCCGGGCAGAAGTGCACCGCCATCCGGCGGGTGATTGTGCCCCGCGAGAAGACCGAGGCCGTACTCGAGGCCCTCAAGCAAGAGTTGAGCCAGACCCGCCTGGGCGACCCCAGCCGCGAGGACGTGCAAATGGGGCCGCTGGTGGGGGCTAACCAGCGGGCCGACGTGCTGGCTGTGGTCGAGGCGCTCAAAGCGCAAGGCTGTGAGGTGGCCTGGGAGGGCTCGCACGAACTGCTGGGCGGCGACTTAGAAAAGGGCGGCTTCATGCCCCCCACCTTGCTTTTTAGCCCCAGACCCTGGGACTCTGCCGCCCACGACCTCGAGCCCTTCGGGCCGGTGGCTACCCTGATGCCCTACGAAAGCCTGGACGAGGCTGTTGCACTGGCCCGCCGAGGCCGGGGCAGCCTGGTGGGGAGCGTGGTGACCTACCAGCCTGAGGAAGCCCGCACCCTGTTCTTTGGCCTGGCCACCCACCACGGCCGGATGCTGATTCTGAACCGCGAAAACGCGAAAGAGTCCACCGGCCACGGCTCGCCTTTGCCCCTGTTGCTGCACGGGGGGCCCGGAAGGGCCGGGGCCGGCGAGGAGCTGGGTGGGGTGCGAGGCATCAAGCACTACATGCAGCGCTGTGCGGTGCAGGCCGACCCCACCACCCTAATGGTGCTCTCCCAGGAGTACGTGCGGGGAGCCCGGCTCAAAGAAGATGTAATCCACCCTTTCCGCAAGTACTTTGAAGACCTGGAGATTGGCGAAAGCCTCCTCACCCACCGCCGCACCGTAACCGAGGCCGACCTCGTAAACTTCGCCAACGTGACGGGCGACTACTTCTACGCTCACGTGGACGAGATTGGCGCGAAGGACTCCATCTTTGGCAAACGGGTAGCCCACGGCTACTTCCTGATTTCGGCGGCAGCAGGGCTGTTTGTGAGCCCGGCCCCCGGGCCGGTGCTGGCCAACTACGGCCTCGAGAACCTGCGCTTTATCGAGCCGGTGGGGATGGGCGATACCATCCAGGCCCGCCTCACGGTCAAGTCCAAAACCGCCAAAGACCCCAGGCCCGGCGAGCGGCCCACCGGCGTGGTGACCTGGGCGGTCGAGATTACCAACCAGGACGGCAAAACCGTGGCCCTCTATGACATCCTGACCCTGGTGGAGCGCAGACCCGAGAGCGTACCCCAAGCCTAAGTATCTCCACGATAGAAACGTAATGGGTAGGGAAAGGGTGATTCACGAGGCTGCGCCGCTGCAAACCCCAGAATTCGCACTTCCGTTGAGCAGCATGATATTTCTATCGCGGGCGCACTTAGAGTGCTCTTCACCTATTTTGAGCCAGCCGACTTCAAGAAAGCTTTGTCCTGTACAGAACAGTGGCCGCCTATCCAGGCGGCCACGTCTGTGAAGAGCGCGATTGGCCATGCCTACCGATAGAGGGGCTCGGCCTGGTAGCCCTTCTCGGAGTGCACCAGCCGCCCTAAAGGGTGCCCCGGCTCGTGGGTGAAACCCAGCAGGTATTGGCCCTGAACCCAGCGCTCATACAGGCGTTTGCGGGTCTCGAGGGTGGTCATGGGGTAGAGGTCGTAGGCCATGATGTAGGGCAAGGGGGCGTGGGCCATGGTGGGTATCAGGTCGGCGGTATAGGCAAAAAGCTGGCCTTCCGATCGAATCTCCACGGCCTGCATCCCCAGGGTATGACCCGGCACCGGCACCACCCACAGCCCTGGCAGGATTTCCTGCTCCCCCTCCACGGTTTCAAACTGCTCCAGTATGGGTTCGATGTTCTCTGGCAGGTAGCTGGCCCGGCTGCGCTCGTGGGGGTGTAGCGCGTCCTCCAGCTCTTGCTTCTGCACGAGGTGGCGGGCGTTGGGAAAGGTGGGCACCAGCCGCCCCCCCTCGAGGCGGGTGTTCAGCCCGGCGTGGTCGAAGTGCAGGTGAGTATGAATCACCAGCGAGATATCCGCGGGCCCCAGGCCCAAAAGCGCCAGCTGGCCCAGAAGTGGATGGGTTTCGCTCAGGCCGTAGATGCGCCGAAACTTCTCACCGGGCTTGCGGTCAATGCCGGTTTCGATCAGCGCATACCGCTCGCCCATGCGAAGAAGCAGGGGGTTCATCCCCAACCGAACGCGATTTTGCTCATCCGGCACCACCAGCTTCGACCAGAGCACCCTGGGCACCACCCCAAACATGGCTCCCCCATCCAGCCAGATTTCGCCATCGCTCAGGAACCAGAGCTCGAAGTTACCGAGTTTGTGATACAGAATGGGTCGCATCAGAAACGATTATCTCAGGGCCATAGGGGGCCAGTCTACGCTGCATGACCGCAATGGCCTCGGGGCTTTCATCCACCAGCACAAACCCTCGGCCATGTTTTGCGGCGGCCTCGCCGGTGGTGCCTGAGCCCGCAAAAAAGTCGAGCACCGCATCGCCGGGGTTGGAGTGCACCCGCACGATACGCTCCAGCAGCTTGAGGGGCTTCTGGGTGGGATAGCCGGTTTTTTCCCTGGAGCCCGTCGGGACGATGGTCTGCCACCAGACATCGGTGGGCGTTTTACCCCTGGCTGCTTTTTCGGGGCCTACCATCTTGGGCGTGAGATAGGGGATGCGGTCTATGGCTTCGTAGTTGAAGGTGTACTGGTGGGGGTTTTTGGCATACCACAGGAGGGTGTCGTGCTTGGCGGGCCAACGCTTCCTGGAACGACCCCCGTAGTCGTAGGCCCAGATAATCTCGTTGAGAAAGCTCTTGCGTCCGAAGATAGTATCGAGCGCCACCTTGATGTAATGCACCTCTCGGTAGTCCAGGTGTACAAAAAGCGAGCCTGTGGGGGTGAGCAGGCGGTAGGCTTGCTCGAGCCGGGGAATCAGAAACGCCTCGAAGTCCTCGAAGCGGTCGGCATACACCGGGGCCGCCAGTGCTTCGGTTCGATAGCGCTTGTCGCCAAAGCCCCGGCGCTGGCCTGCCTCGTCGGCAATGGCCCGAATTCGACGCCGCTGCTGGGTTTTGCGGGTGTTGAAGGGGGGGTCCAGGTAGATGAGCGGAAAGGAAGCCTCGGGCAAGGTGGCGATGTACTGGAGGCACTCGGCTTGCACGATGCGCTTCATCGGCCTGATTCTAAAGCACCAGGCCGGGAGCGCCCTCGAGGCCCGCCCGCACCTCGCGCAGCACCTCCGCCAGCCCTCTCCCCTCTTCGTGGGCGCGGATAAGGGCACTGGCAATCACCGCCCCATCGGCGGCCTGGGCGGCCTGCTGGGCGGTGGCCCGGTTGGAGATGCCAAAACCAATGGCCACCGGGGCCTCGGTTACCCGGCGGATGCGCCCCACCAGCTCCGGCAGCCCCTCTGGAAGCCTGTCCCGCGCCCCCGTGACCCCCGCCACCGAAACCGTATACACAAAGCCGGTGCAGTAGGGTGCTACGGTCTGGATGCGGGCCTCGGTAGAGGTAGGGGCCAGCAGAAAGGTGGTCTCGAGGCCCGCCCCCTGGGCCAGCCTCACCAGCTCGGGGTCTTCGTCGGGGGGCAGGTCGGGCAGGATGAGCCCGTTCGCCCCGGCTTCTTTGAACATGCCGAAAAAGCGTTCCGGCCCCACTGCCAGCACGGGGTTGATGTAGGTCATGAGGAAAAGAGGCTTATCGGTAAGGCTCCGAATTTCCCGCACGAAGGCCGCCACATCGGCCACGTGAATCCCCTGCCGCAGGGCCTGTTCAGAGGCCCGCTGGATCACCGGGCCGTCGCCCAGGGGGTCGGAGTACGGCAGGCCGACCTCGAGCAAATCCGCGTAGGGCAAGACCTGTTTGACCATCTCGAGGTCGGCCCTCCGGCTCGGATAACCGGCCATCACGTAGGGAATCAGCGCCGCGCGCCCTTCAGCTTTGGCCCTGGCAAAGGCTTCGCGGGTGGTCATGACTGACCTCCCTGCACAAGACCCTCGGCCCTTGACCCCTGACCCTCCTCCATGACGCGCATCACCTCCACTACGTCCTTATCGCCCCGGCCCGAAAGGTTGATCACAATTACTTGCTCGGGCTCCATCTCGGGGGCCAGTTTGGCCGCGTAGGCGATGGCGTGGGCCGACTCGAGGGCCGGAATAATCCCCTCCAGGCGGCACAAAAGCTGGAAGCCTTCCAGGGCCTCTTCGTCGGTGATGCCCACATACTCGGCCAGGCCCGCCTCGGCATAGTAGCTGTGCTCGGGGCCCACGCCAGGGTAGTCCAGGCCCGCCGAGACCGAGTGCGCCGGGCGAATCTGGCCGTCGTCATCGTAGAGCAAGAACATCTTGGCCCCGTGCAGCACCCCTTTGCGACCCGCCCCAATGGAGAGCGAGTGCAGCCCCGAAGCCGCCCCGTGGCCCGCAGCCTCTACCCCAATCAGGCGCGGGCGGTCTTCCTGGTAGGCAAAGGGCGCAAAGGCCCCAATGGCATTGGAGCCCCCGCCCACGCAGGCAATCACCACATCGGGGTTTTCCCGCCCTTCCTTCTCTCGTAGCTGGGCCTTGATCTCCTCGCCCACGATGCTCTGGAAGTCGCGGGCCATCATGGGGTACGGATGCGGCCCCACCACCGAGCCGATGATGTAGAAGCTATCGCGCACGTTGGTCACCCAGTCCCGGATGGCCTCGTTGGTGGCGTCCTTGAGGGTGCGGGTGCCGCTCTCCACCGGGCGCACCTCGGCCCCCAGGAGCTTCATGCGAAAGACGTTCAGGGCCTGCCGTCGCACGTCCTCGGCCCCCTGGTAAACCACGCACTCCAGGCCCATCAGGGCCGCCACCGTGGCCACGCTCACCCCGTGCTGACCGGCCCCGGTCTCGGCAATCACCCGCTTCTTGCCCATGCGCTTGCACAGGAGGGCCTGGCCCAGGGTGTTGTTGATCTTGTGGGCCCCGGTGTGGTTCAGATCTTCGCGCTTGAGGTAGATTTTGGCCCCACCCAGGTGACGGGTGAGGTTTTCGGCCAGGTACAAAGGCGAGGGGCGGCCCACATACTCGTGCAGGTAGTAGTCGTACTCGGCCAGAAACTCGGGGTCGTTTTTGTAGTGCAGGTAGGCCTCGGTGAGCTCTTCCAGGGCCGGCATCAGGGTCTCGGGTACGTAGCGCCCGCCAAACTCGGCATAGCGCCCTTTGGCGTCGGGCAGGGGGTAGCTGGGTAGTTGCATGGAAACATCTCCTGAGGGTGATATGGTCTATGGTCTATCGGCCATTGGCTATGGACTATTGACTATCGACTGTTGAGGCTTGGTGCTAACAAACAAAAACTCGAGGTCCACACCTCGAGAAAAGCCCAAGCGCCGCGTTAGAAGGTGCGCTCGAGCCTACCCACGCCACCAGCGCTGGTGGTGCCACTTGTAGCTGCGGGGGGTACGAATCCGCATGTTGCCCAAAGGGTAGCAAGCCCTGGGGCTTCCGTCAAGGTTGGAGCGCTTTTCGCCTGTTTTGAGCCAGCCGACTTCAAGTAGGCTTTGTCCTGGACAAAAAAATGGCTACCTGGATTGGCGGCCACGTCCCTGAAGGGCGCGATGGGGTAAAGTTGACAGGATGGAACCTTTTGAGACCCAACTCGACCAACTGGCCCAGGTAGCTGTTCATGTGGGGCTTGGCCTCCGCGAAGGCCAGGAACTCATCGTAACTGCACCTATCGAGGCGGCGCCCCTGGCCCGCAAGATTGCCGAGCACGCCTACCGGGCCGGAAGCCCCCTGGTAACGGTACTCTACGACGACGATGCCGCCACCCTACTCCGCTACCAGCACGCCCCCGAAAGTGCCTTCGACCAAACCCAAAAATGGCTTTTTGACGGGATGGCTGCCGCATTCCAGAGCGGGGCTGCACGCCTGCACATTGCCGGCAACGACCCCAACCTGCTGCGGGGGCAAAACCCGGAGTCGGTAGCCCGAGCCAACCGCGCCCGTTCGCTGGCCTACCGGCCCGTAATGGAGCTCATCACCACCCATCACATCAACTGGACCATCGTGGCCTACCCCCATCCGGCCTGGGCCCGAGTGGTTTTTCCAGAACTGACCGAGCAAGAAGCCGTACAAAAGCTCTGGGAGGCCATCTGGAAAGCCTCGAGGCTCGACACCCCCGACCCCGTGGCCACCTGGAAAGCCCACAACCAGAACCTGTCCGAACGGGTGGCCTACCTGAACCAGAAACACTACAGCGCCCTTCACTTCAAAGGCCCCGGCACCGATTTACTGGTGGGGCTGGCCGACGATCACGTATGGGCAGGCGGCGCCGTGCAGGCCAAAAACGGGGTGGTCTGCAACCCCAACATCCCCACCGAGGAAGTCTTTACCGCCCCCCACAAAGACCGCATCGAGGGCTATGTCCGAAGCACCAAGCCGCTCTCATATCAGGGCAGCCTGCTCGAGGAGATCGAGGTGCGCTTTGAAAAGGGGCGGGTGGTGGAAGCCAAAGCCAGGAGTGGCAGCGAAGTCCTGGAGCGGATTCTCCAGACCGACGAGGGGGCCCGCAGCCTGGGCGAGGTGGCCCTGGTGCCGCACTCCTCCCCCATTGCCCAGAGTGGAATTCTGTTCTACAACACCCTCTTCGATGAAAACGCCGCCAGCCACATTGCGCTGGGCCAGGCCTACAGCGAAAGCATCCGCGGGGGGAGCCGGCTCAGCCCGCAGGAACTCGCTGCCAAAGGGGCCAACAGCAGCCTGATTCACATTGACTGGATGATTGGCTCGAGCGAGGTAGACGTAGACGGCATCAGCCCGTCCGGACAGTCCGAACCCCTTATGCACGGGGGTGAGTGGGTCTGATACCAACCTTATACCAACTCTGCGCGTGAGCGGCACTAAACGCGCCCCTCACTTGCCGCGCCAGGGGGCGTGTCCGAGGGTCTCTTATATCGCTTTTGGGTCACTTCTGAGCAGATTTGGTATTAGCCGTATACCCAAATTTTAGCAGCACACAAGATGGGAGTGGGTGGTAAGAGGTGGGTAGTGGGTTTCTAATGCCTGTCCCCACCCCCTACCCCCTTCGCTCCTGAAGCAAGCAATGTCTTCAGGCAAAGGTGGCCTGCATGAATGTTATTGCGGGTTCATTTGCCTCTGGTACCGCTCCCAGGCGGCCAGGGCCAGGCCCAGGGCATAGCCGCGGTTGACTAAAAAACGAATCGCCCTGGGCTTCTCGCCCCGGTGGCGACCCTGATAGCGCTCCAGCAGGAGCAGCGCTTCTTCTTCCGGGTTGCTCTGGGAGGCCTGCTCGGCCAGCACCTGGTCTACGATGCTGCGCGCAACCCCCTTTTCCGATAGCACCCGGCGCAGCTTGGCCGCACCCCACTTGCCGGCATAGAGCCGGGCGTACCCCTCGGCGAATTTCTGGTCGTCCAGGTAACCCAGGCCCTTGACCCGCTGCAACACCGACTCCACCACCTCTGGACGGGCTTTTCGGGCCAGTTTTTTGCGCAGGGCGGCTTCCGAATAGGCCCTGGCCCCCAGCACCCGCACCGCATACAAAAACAGTTCGTCGGGGGTCGCTTCTTTCATACTTTGATTTTGCCAGAAACGTAAGGAAGCGCATGATATGTCACCAGAACTCAGCCTGTCTTTGAGGTCTGTTCAGCGCCACACTTGACGCCCTGCGCCGAACCCTAGACACTAGACACTGCCATTTGTGGCTTTAGCCCCCGAGTTGGAGAACCCTCGAGACCTATGCGCGTTTTTGCCATTGCCGATATTCACCTCTCCAAAGCCTACCCCAAGCCCATGAACATCTTTGGGCCCGAATGGGATGGCCACCCCGAGGCAGTGTTCGAGGAATGGCGCAAAACCGTGCGCGAAGACGACCTGGTGATTGTGGCCGGGGACATCTCCTGGGCCATGAAACTGCCCGAAGCCCTGGTAGACCTGGCCGACCTCGCAGCCTTGCCAGGCACCAAAATCCTGCTGCGCGGCAATCACGACTACTGGTGGCCCTCCATCAGCCGCCTGCGTCAGATGTTGCCCCCACGCATGCATGCCCTTCAGCACGACTCGCTGATTCTGGGCAACCTGGCCATTGCCGGTAGCCGCGGCTGGGACACCCCCGGTAGCTACAACTTCAGCCCCGAGGACGAAAAAATCTACAAGCGCGAGGTGGAGCGGCTGGCCCTCTCGCTCAAGAGCATTCAGGGACAGGAATACGAGTACCTGATTCTGGCCATGCACTACCCCCCCTACAGCCCCAGCGGGGGCCCCACCGGTTTCACCGAGCTTATTGACCGGTACCGTCCCACCTGTGTGGTCTACGGGCACCTGCACGGAGCCGACCCCGAGCGGTTGCCCAGGGCCTGGAACGGGATTCCCCTGCATTTCGTTTCTGCCGATGTGGTGCGGTTCAGGCCGCAGCTAATCCTCGAGACCTCTCATCAGACGCATGTGGTAGATGTTCCTGATGTCCAATAGCAAGTGGCGTGTGGCTTGTGGCCTGTGGCTGAGAGCTTTACCTGGATAGGTGGCCACCCAGGTTCGCTCTCGGCCTTCGGCTTTGGGCTTAAAGCAACTTTGCACTGCTACCCTTCTGGCTGCCCGTTCTCTATATCTCAACTTACGCAAAACTCAAGCAGCCGTGTCCAGGAAGGCATACAGGTCACTCCTGTCCAGGGTCAACTTGCGAGCAATGAGCCTGCGAC
>FWPV01000760.1_pt1 | contig 79163 bp, 60 predicted proteins | sample 2228371 | NCBI WGS metagenome assembly FWPV01 (sample SAMEA103939776, study PRJEB20133) | metagenome
GGCTGGCGGATCTGCCGGGGTACCGCTATGTGCTGGAACTGCGCTTCGCCGGGACGTACGATCACAATCTGCAGCCCGTCAGCGGGACGATCCGGGCTGAAATCTGGTGGGATGGCAATGCCCCGGCTCGCAGGGTGGTGCTGGCCATCGAAGGCGAGGCTTTTGCCGCGGAGCCACGCCGACTGGAAGCTGTCCGCATTGTTGATGACTACTATGTTGTGGACGCCCAGGGGCGGTGCCTGCTCAATCCCGTTGAGGCAACACGGGCGGCAGCCGATCTTACTGCCGGCGCGCTGATCGGTGGCGTCTCGTCGGCGGCCTATGACGGGGTGCGCGCCGTCCTGAATGGTCTGGAAGCTTATCGCTACAGGGTCTCGCCAACCGCTACGAATCTGCCCGCGATTCACCAGACGACCGGCAGCCCGTTCGGGATTGTCGGCGAGTTGTGGGTTGCGCCGGAACCGGGAGTCGTGGTGCGTTACTATGCCAATGTTGATGTGGCGAGTGTGCAGCTGCTGGACATGACTCAGGCGGTCAGCGGGCAGTTGTTCATCCGCTATGACCTGTTTGACGTCGGTGTGATTCCCAACATCAGCATTCCTTACGGATGCTGACGAGGGCTAACGCCGGAGCAGCTTGCCCAGGAGTGAGCGGCGCGGACGCTCTTTGTGGCGCGGCGCAGCAGCCTGTTCCTGCTGGCGGAGCCAGCGTTCAGCCTCATCGGTCTGGGAATCGGCACGGGCGGCGCCGGTGATGTTCAACACCAGTGTGTCAAGGCCAGCTTCGTAGTTCTCGGTGAAATCGGCGACGGGCAGGCCCGCCAGCCAGTCGCGCCAGGGAACCCGGCGGGTCACAGCCAGGTGTACTGGCTTGCGGGTGGAGAATGCCTGCTGGATCTCGCGCCGCATGTGGTCGCGGTGCATGGCCTCCGGTGACAGCACGACGATCAGCCCTTCACTGGCTTCGATGGCTGCTCTCTGGGCGGCTTCCCAATCCGCTGTGGCGCTGATCTCCTGGAGATCGAGCCAGACATCAACGCCCAGTTCCGCAAGGTCTTCCGCCAACTGGACGGCGAACAGCGCATCTTCCCGCGTATATGCGATGTAGAGCACGACATTGCTTCCTTCTGCTACCAGTGTTCCGGGACCAAGTTTAGCGTTTCCGGGCCGCTTTGGCTTCAAATCGGGCCTGGTCAACGAGAACACGTTCGTGTGTCGCACGCCCGATTATCTCATGGTCATCCCATGCCTCAATAGTGAAGGTCAGGCGGCGACCTTCCATACTGGTCAGCGTTGCTGTGGCGCGGACAGTGGCACCGACGGGAGTCGCGGCCAGATGCTGAACGTCAATGCGCGTACCGACCGATGTCATTCCGGCTTCCAGATGTCCCTCAAGCGCGTTGACCGCGGCGGTCTCCATCAGGCCGACCAGCATCGGCGTGGAAAAAACGGCGACCAGGCCGCTACCGATACGGGCAGCCGTCATCGCTTCTGTGACCTGCCATGTGGCGTGGCCGGTCAGGCCAGGCTCAAAGTGGTCCATGGTCGACCTCCTTCTCAACAGTCAGTAGCTTGCGTCGGGATTCAGGATAAGCGTGGCCTCCCCGCAGCAGCAGCGCCGGGATGAGCGCCAGCAGGCACAGCAGCGCGCCAAGCAGCGCCAGTTCTCGGATAACCTGAGCCGTTAAGGTGACGTAAATGTTAACCGCCTCCTGGGTCATGGCGATCGTTTCGCCGATCGCGGTGGAAGCAAGGGCAGAGATGCGCCGCAGGGCGATAGTCGTCAGAGCGGAGGCTGCCAGAGTCATGCCCATCAGGCGGAGCATATCGTCGATGGCGGCAGCGATTCCGCGCCGGTCATCCGGTGCTGCGTTGAGAACAGCGGCACTGGTCGGCGACATGGTCAGACCAAGACCGATCCCGGCCAGGATCATGTGTGCGGCCATCTCGCCGAAACTCACCGTTTCTGTCCAGCGCAGCCCGGCCAGGGTGAAGCCAGCCGCGGCCAGGATCAGGCCGCCAGCCGTAGGGACACGGTAGCCGTAGCGATCGCTCAGCCAGCCGCCGGGCACAGCGCTGAGGGCCATCGGGATGGTCAGTGCGCTCATCACGATGCCCACCGACAGGGCGGTTTCGGTCAGGACGTCGAGGCTTTCCGCCCGGATGTTGATCAGGATGGGCACGATCACCAGGCCGATCATCAGGGCGAAGCCGCCGATCAGGCTGGTGAGATTGCCGGCGGTGAAGTTAACCTGGCGGAAGAGACCCAGGTCGATCAACGGGTGCGGATGGCGGCGTTCAATCCAGATGAAGCCCAGGAAGGCCGCCAATCCTGCCAGCAGTAATGGCCCGGCATAGGGCGGGAATGCCGACAGTTCGGCGAACGTCGAGGAGTCAATCGTGACATCTGTGTTGGCACCCAGACCGATGCTCAGGCAGAGCAGGGTGAGGGCGAGGAATAGTGTGCCGGGCAGATCGAACCCACCGCTGGCGAGTTGCTGGCGGTCATCATGCAGCTGCCGGGCGATCAGTCCGAAGATCAATAACCCGATCGGGACATTGAGCCAGAACAGCAAACGCCAGTTGACGAACTGAACCATCACGCCCCCATACAGGTGGCCGATGACCCAGCCCGCCATGTCGATGGCGCCAATTACGCCCAGTGGCCGGGCACGTTGCCGGGGAGGAAACAGATCGCCAACAAGGGCCATACTGATTGGCACCAGCGCACCACCGCCAAAAGCCTGGATCACACGCCCGATCACCAGGGAGAGCAGGGCGATCCCGGCTGGATCGGGACGCTGCCCCAGGCGTCGGGCTGCGCTGTAAAGGAGACTGGCAGGCAGATCGTCGGCAACCGCAACCCAGATCGATCCCGCAATGAAGATCGCCAGACAGATCAGGTACGCCTTACGCCGCCCGATCAAATCGGAGACACGCCCCATGAAAGTCATGGAGATCGTATACGCCAGCAGATAACCGCTGACCAGCCAGGCAGCGTCGTCCAGCCCGCTTTCCAGCGGAATCTGCAGCTCGATGATCACTTCCGGCAGAATGGCAGAGATGATCGTGAGATCAAGGGCGCCGATGAACACCGGCAGACTCACCAGAGCCAGCACCAGCCAGGGTGATGGGGAACCTGATAGGCGCGGGATGAAGCGGATTGCTGGGCGTGAGGATGGGAGCATGAGCGCTTACTCCGGGCGTTCAACCTGATGGTTGCTGTTGTAATCGAAGACCTCGACCGTCCAGGTGCTTGGCTCCGGTTGTTCAGCGCTGACCGTGTCTGGCTGGATGATAATCAGGCGTTCCGGACGGTGATCATCAGCCCGGATATACAGATCGACCAGCACATCAGCCTGGGCCGGGATCAGACCGATCGTCAGAGCGGTAACCTCGCTGCCGGCCGCCGTGCCGCTCAGGTGCCAGGCTGCTGTCCCGTTCAGGCTTTCCAGCCCCACCAGACGCAGGTCTTTGATCGCTGCCATGGCGTGGGCCAGGCCGCTATCAGACCGGACAAGAGTCTCGGCATTGAAGCCGGGGGAAAACTCCGCGTTGATCCAGCGACCGCCGGTCAGGACAGCGTGGCGATAGAACTGGTCGTTGCCGATGGCGATCACATCGATATCGCCAGCAATACCACCGATCAGGACGCGCACCCGGGCCTGTACGCGATCCGGCGCCACAAAGTGGCCGCTGGCGCGGACGAATTCGATCAGACTGGCTTCATCGATGAAGACCGGCGCCCCGCTGCGAGCAATTGTTACGGCGAAGCTGTTTGCCCCCTGGATGTGCTCCCCGGCCTCAATGACCAGGGCGAAGGGATCAGGGGGCTGTTCGGTAACAGGCGCGCAGGCAGCGCAGAGCAGCAGTAACGTGAGCAGGGTAAACCGGTTCCTCATGGTATCTGGCTTTCGAACGTCCGGCGAAGAAATGAGCTGGTCGTCTGTCTGTGTGTACGCGGCCCGGCAGCCGATGTTGCGCGGGTGCCCCGCCTAAAGGAAGAAATCTTTCAGGGCGGCGTCGATCTCATCGACCAGCAAGAACAATTCCATTTCCGGGCTGCGGGTGACCATCAGGTCTCCGCCGGTAATGGTCAGGGCGGTAATGCCGTCAATGGCGAAGATGGCCTGGGCCAGGGGAGAGCCAGCCTGTCCACTGGCGGCATCGGGATAATGTTCATCTCCGGCGGGAGCCAGGTTCAGGTTGGTATGGATGATGACGATCTGCGGATCTTCGGTGAGTTCGACGTCGATGGTGATGTATTCAGACATATCATCCTCTCATCCGTCATTGTTGAAGCGCAGCGGCAATGATAGACGGCAGTTCTTCCGGAGCGTCCAGCAAGGTGCCGGTGTAGTAGGCGGCGCAGCCCAGATCGTCCAGGCAGGTTTTGCGCAGACTCTGCTCGCTGCGGGTGCTCCAGACGATAACCGGCGTGGCAGGGAAGGCAGCCTGCAACTCGCGGATGGCTGCCAGCCCGGGGGCTGGATTGCCTTCTTCCGGGAATGGTGCACACAGGATGACATCTGGCGCAGGGTAGCCGCGTGTCCGGTACTCCTCCAGTGTGCGGCTGACATACAGAGTATGGTTGTATTCCTCTTCCAGGGCCTCATAGAAGTTTTCGTAGATCTGGGCCTGCAGCCCGTGCAGATCTTCACCGGAAGGGGCTGTCAACACGCGGAAAAGGTTCTGAATCAGGGCGACTTTTGCCATGCTCACCTCGCCTGGCTATGGTCTTGGATGCCAGGTATTATACAGCGGTTCGATGGGGGGACGGGATTGTAGATCGCGCATGATCGCGCTTGCTATGCTGCCTTCTCCGGCGCATAATGGGGCGCACAGCAGTTTTCGAGATGGTAGGGGTCTGGAGTCGTGTTATGCCCAAGGTCATGCTGATCAGGAAAGGCGCCCTGTCTCTGGCGCTTGCGCTAGCGCTGACGGGCTGTTTCCGCCAGGCTGGTCCAGACGTGGGGGCGCCAATCAGTACGGTGATCCCAACATCGTTGCCGACCAGTACGCTGGCGGTCACACCGTTTGTCACGCCTTTTGTGCCCGGTGAAGGGCCGGAATTGACGGCCATGCCGACCCTTGCCGGGCCGGAACCGACACTCTCCCTCATCCAGCCGGGGGCGGCGGTCGAACCAACGGGCACGCCTGGCGGTGAAATGGTAGCGCCGTTGCCCACAGGGACCATCCCATTCGCAGCCGGGCCAACCTATACGCCGGTGCCCGGCGCGCCGCCGGTGAACCTGAATCCGGCGCTGCCAGGTGGCGCCCAGGTGACAACATCGACCTCGGCACAGCCAGCAGAAGATTGTCTCTACACAGTTGAGGCGGGTGATACGGCCTTCTATATCGCTTCAAAGTACAACATCACTCTGGCTGAGTTGATCGCGTATAACCAGCTCGAAAACGCCAACTACCTGTATGAGGGCCAGGAGCTGAAGATCCCGAACTGCGGTGTTCGCCCGGAACCGACGCAATCCGGCCTGCCAACGCCGAATATCCCGCCGCCCGGCCCGACTCCGACCAGCCCGATCCCCCAAACAACGGCTGACGGCCAGATCATTCATGTTGTGGAACCGGGCCAGAATCTGTTCCGCATCTCGCTTCGCTACGGGGTCACTGTGCAGGATATTGTGGATGCCAACAACCTGGGCAGTGCCAACGCGATTCTGTCTATTGGCCAGCAGTTGATCATTCCCAAGAAGGCCGAGTAAGAGTATCTGCGCCTGCCAGTATCGGGGCGGCCCGCAATGGCCGCCCCGCTGTTTGAGGCAGTCTCTGGTGAAAACGAGGGAGGACATTTGGGCCGAATGTTGTGGGTGTTCTATACTTGGGGCCATGAGCAGTCTTCCTGACCAGTGCCTGACCCGGTCTGAAGCCGGGCAGCAACAGAAATGAGGCAGGCAGTGAGGTGGCGGCTTCATCTTTCAACCCAGCCGGTAGCAGCGGTGCAGCTGATTGCCTCGGAAAAACCGTTGGTGGCCGTCTGGGATAGCCGGCATACTGTTCACTACTACGCCCAGGTAGACGCCACCCCTTCCGGCGAGCAACGCTTTGAGCAGCAGCCTGCGGCGGAGGATCTAACCGGGGACTTCTGGCAGGAGTTTGCCTCCAGTCTGCAGGCACCTAATGGCCAGTACCTGCCGACGGTCTACCTGACTGGTCTGAGCATCTATCAGAGCAGGGATGGCCGGCTGCGCCTTTACCATTTTCACGATGGCGATCTGGTGCTGGAGGTTGAAGGCCGGTATATCGCCCTGGATCGGGGCGACGATGGGCGCTTCCTGGCGGTCGGGCTGGATCGCACGCTGGGGTTATGTGCAGCATTCAGTGAGCGGGGAGGGCTGCACATTTTCCAACAACATGTTCGTGTCACACGGGTGGCCCTTGATCTGGCGCTGGGCATGGAGGCGCGGTTGAGCCTGGCGATGCCCGATGGTCTTGGCTGGCTGCTGATCAGCGATGGCCGACGGGTGATGGCGGTCGATTCTGCTGGTCGGGTGCTACACCAGTTCGAGGCCCATTTTACCGTTGGGACGCTGGCTGTCTCGCCCAACGGCCAGTATATTGCCCTGGGTGATGTTGACGATAACCTGATCCGGGTCTACGATAACACCCTGCGGCCAACCCACCAGAAGCATGCCATTGATCTGATCGCCGGCGCCAAGCAGGTACAACTTATCGCTTCGTTGCCGGGGCGTAAGGTGGGGATTTCAGCGGTTGATATCTCAGATAAAGGGACGATCGGATTTGCGCTGGGCGGGGTTGTCTGTGTGGTTGATTTGAAGGCGCTGGATGTCCTGCCACAGCCGCGTCCGCTCCTGTGAAAAAAAGCCAACGAGTCTCGCATGGGAAGACTCGTTGGCCTTTCGGGCTGCACAGCCACTAACGGTAAAGTCTATAGCACCGATGCAAACGCTCTTGATCTTCTGGGTGAGGTGCGCAGCTTCAGGACATTATCAGATAGTCTTGGGCGGTAACCCATAGGATAAAGGTAATGTATTCTATGAACTTTGTCGGATATCATCCTGTGGGACTGGCAACGGGCCGAGGGGCGGGGGATGCGTATCGCGGTTGATGCCAGCCGGACAACTGTCGCCCGACGCACCGGCACGGAGCGCTATGCGCTGGAGCTGCTGCGGGCCTTGCTGGCGCGGGATACGGCCAACCGTTACTGCCTGTACTTCCGCGATGATCCACCGACGGACCTGTTGCCTGCCGGGTCGCATATCACCACCCGTGTGATCCGGTTGCCCCGTCTGTGGACGCATCTTGGTCTTGCGGCAGCCCTGTGGTCCAGCCGACCGGATGTCACCTTTGTGCCAGCCCATACTCTGCCGCTGGTCTTTCCGGGGCCGGCAGTGGTGACGGTGCATGATCTGGGGTATCGGTTCTTTCCGGAGGCGCATACAGCGTGGTCCCGGCGTTACCTGGACTGGTCGACGCGCCGCAGCGCGCGCCGGGCGACACTGGTGCTGGCCGATTCCGAGGCTACCCGGCGCGATCTGATCACCCTGTATGGCATTCCGGAAGGTAAAGTCCGTGTGGTCTACCCCGGTGTAGATGCGCGCCTGGCGCCAGTGAGAGAAACGGCGGTGCTGGCCCGGGTGAGGGCGCGATATAGGTTGCCGGATCGCTACCTGCTCTTTGTGGGGACATTGCAGCCGCGCAAGAACATCCAGCGTCTGGTGCAGGCCTATGCTGCTGCCGAGTTGTACCGGCAGGGGATCGGTCTGGTGCTGGCTGGCGCCAGAGGGTGGCTCTTTGATCCGGTCTGGACAGCTGGTGTCCCGGGCGTGGTGGAGACCGGCTACATTGTGGATGACGATCTGGCGGCGCTGTATAGTGGTGCGGAGGCGCTGGTGTTCCCCTCCCTGTACGAAGGCTTTGGTTTCCCGGTTCTCGAAGCCATGCGCTGCGGGACACCGGTGATTGCCAGCACTACCTCCAGCCTGCCGGAACTGGCTGGCAATGCGGCTCTGCTGGTCGATCCGCTGGATGTGACGGCCCTGGCGGTGGCGATGCTGCGTCTGGTCTCTGACCGGTCGTTGCGGGGTCAGTTGGTTGCCGCGGGCCTGACGCAGGCGGCGCACTTCACCTGGGGGCGTGCTGCTGACGCGGTCCTGGCGGCACTGGCTGAGGTAGCCGGAGATGGCCAGTGATGAGCGGGCATCTCATGCATATTGTTGGTTCGGATCCTGATCGCCGATAGCGGAGAATTATGTACCGTCAGACTGCTGAAGTATCTCCTGCTCACCGCCTGTGGCGGCGGCTCCGGTTTGCAGCACTGGTTCCCATCTGGCGCATGCTCCGGCAAGGGCCGCGTACCACGTTGATCTGGGCTTTTGTGCGGTTACGGCTGGCCCTGACCGGCACTTCCACACAGCGCTATTCACGTATCACCCCCACGTTATATGTTGGCGGGCAGATCCGCCGTGAAGGGTGGCGCCGGTTGCAGGCCGCCGGTGTGACGGCGATCGTCAACATGCGGCGCGAGCATGACGACCGCGCGGCGGGCATTCCGGTGCCGGCAGAGAATTACCTCCATTTGCCGACCGAGGATGATACCCCTGTCGCCCTGGAGGATCTGCGGCGCGGAGCGGACTGGATCGCCGATCAGATTGCCCGGGGTGGGGCGGTGTATGTGCACTGCGCGGCAGGCTCCGGGCGGGCACCGAGCATGGGCGCGGCATACCTGATCGCGCATATGGGCATGACGACCGACCAGGCCCTGGCGACGATCAGGGCACGGCGGCCATTCATCATGCCTCAGCCGGCGCAGGTCGAACGTCTGCGAGAATTTGAGGCATGGGTGCGCGCCGCTTCTCCGGCGCAGGCCCCGGCTGAGAGCATTCCTGCCACGGCCCCAGGGCGCGGCCAGCAGCCTAATCTTTAGGCTTCTGGGTGTTGTGCCAGATCAGGGGTGGGTAGGCGCGCCGCACGGCGTAGTAGAGCGGTACGCTGACGATTGCCCCGGCCACGATCTGGGCCAGATTGGGCGCGATCTCCAGTGCAGCCTGCATCCCTGCCAGGATAAGCCCGGCAATGAAGTAGCCGACGATCAGGATCACCCCGGCGAGGACGCAACCCAGCAGCAGACGCCAGAAGGTTCCCTCCCCGTGCCCGATCATCCCGGCGACGAGTCCCATCAAACCGTGGATGATCAGGGTAAAGGGTGCCCACTGAGCGTAGGGTGAGGTGAGGTCGGCCAGGGCGGTGCCCAGCGCGCCAGCGATAGTACCTACTACCGGGCCAAAGGCAAAGCTGGTGAATAACACGCCGGCGTCGCCCAGGTGAACATAGCCACTGATCGGTGTGGGAATCTGCACCGCTCGCGTCAGGATGAAGATGATCGCGGTCATCACGCCAGTCAGAGCCAGAGTACGTGGACTGGTCAGGATCTCTCGCTTGAACATAGGGTTCCTCCAGGGCAGGACTCTTCCGGTCAGAGTTGCTGGGATTGATGTCGAAACGTGGAGGATGGCTCCTCGTCTGCTGATCAGATCGGCTCAATATGCTCTTCTGCCCAGGCATCATAGGCGGTGCTGATGCGCCGGGTAAAGGGACCGGGCCGGCCATCGGCAATGGGCTGCTCGTCGATCGCCACGATCGGGATCACGCCCCGGCTGCTGCTGGTCAGGAACGCTTCGCTCAGGGCCGGGATGTCGCTGAGGGTGATTGCCCGCTCCTCCACCGGCAGGATGGCCGGGGCAACTGTCAGGACGATCCGGCGGCTGACACCGTTCAGGATACCTGTACCTGCTGTCCGCAGGCGGCCGTCCAGGATGGCATAGAAATTGCTGCTGAAGCCTTCCAGGATGGAGCCATCGGAGTCAATCAGCAGGCCTTCATACATCCCGGGCCGCATCTGTGTCTGCAGGGCGGCGCGGCTGGCCATCCAGGTTGTTGATTTGGCGGCCGGATTGCTGCGGCGGGCCGCAAAGGTCTGGACCGCTACACCATCACGCTTGACGGATTCGGGGATGGGCACCAGCGGTTCAAGGGCAAAGTACACCTGCTCCGGTGTGTGGGCAGCAATCGTGATCCGGAAGCGGGTCTCCGGGTACCCGGCGCGGTCGATCAGCGTTCGCAGCGCAGCCCGGATCTCGGCGCGATCATAGCGAATCGGGATGTTCGTCAGGTGAGCGGATTCCTCCAGGCGAGCGAGATGGGCGTCAAGCTCCAGTGCGCCGGTTCGGTGGAAGGTTCGCGTCACGGTGTATACGCCTGCTGGCTCGAAACGCACGGCATCGTGCAGCGATGTTGCGGTGTACGGTGTATCCTGCAGCCCATTCGGGGTGAGGACTGCAGTCAGGATATACGGACGGTCGTTCCTGTCGTTCATCATGGGCGGATTGTAGCGTTCGCAGGGTCGGAAAGCAACGCGGCCGGGTGGCCGGTCGCGTGCTTTGTCGCGTGAGTTCTTCCTTGCTCAAAAGGTTTCCGATGTCCGGCCTCCTGAGATCAGGCGCGGAAGAAGTTGCTGACGAAGAACCACAGGTTTGCCGGGCGCTCCGCCAGCCGGCGCATGAAGTAGGGATACCACCGGGTGCCGAAGGGTACATAAACACGCATGGTATACCCTTCCTGAGCAAGTCGGCGCTGCAGATCAGAGCGGATGCCGTAGAGCATCTGGAATTCAAAATGGTCGCGGGCGATACCGGCGCTCGCTGCGTAGGTGCGCATCGTGTCGATAATCCGTGTGTCATGGGTTGCCACGCCCAGGTAAGCGCCGGTCGTGGCTGCGCCTTCCACGAAGTCCTTCATAAGCTTGATGAAATTGGCGTCTACATCGGCTTTGCGTGGAAAGGCGATCTCAGGCGGTTCTTTGTAGGCGCCTTTGCACAACCGCACGAATGCGCCTTCCGCTTTGAGGGCGGCCATATCTTGCTCGCTGCGGTAGAGATATGCCTGGATCACGGTGCCAATGTGGTCGCGGCCAAAAGAGCGATGCAGTTCGTAGAAAATGCGGAGGGTGGCATCGGTGTATTCGTGGCTTTCCATGTCGATGGTGACATGATTCCCCACCTGCCGGGCATGTTCCACGATGCGCCTGAGATTGGCAAGACAGATATCTTCCGCGATATTCAGGCCCAGCTGCGTGAGCTTGAGGGAAACCGAGGCCTGGAGATTGTGGCTGGCAATGGTATCGAGGATATGGATGTACTGGTCGACAGCTTCGCTGGCATCCTGAGCGGATTGCACCGACTCGCCCAGATAATCCAGCGTGACAGCCAGGCCGTCAGCATTGAGTTTCTTGACAACCTGCACCGCCTCTTCCAGCGTGTCTCCGGCGATGAAACGCCGTGCGACACGCCGGGCGACAAAGAACCGGGTGATCAGCGCCTTTGCCCAGCCAGCCCCGGCCAGATACAGCAGGATGGAACGTAGCATGCAGCAGACCTCCACACGACTAATCCCTGCCCACACAGCCTTCTTAGACTCATTGTACAGCCCGCACCGGGACGCATACCCTGATGTTCGGCGCCAATAGTTGTTGACGATTGGCCGTACTTCCCTCCCGGCAGGGAGCCGCCCCCGGCACCGATGGCCAGGGGCGGCAGAGACCTATACGTTGTGGGGCTTGCCCAGTCGTGCGCGTTCCTCGTCGACGATGGACTCTTCCAGCTTAACGAAAAGCGGGGTGATGGTGCCCAGCCGCTGGCCGGGTGGTAACTCGCTTGGTTCCCAGCGACCGCTGGCCTTCGTTCCGTCGTAAATCAGCGCTTCGTGGCTGCGCCCGTTTTCGTCATAAGTGACGATGCGTTGTTCGCCGAAAATCTGGCCGGAGTAGCCGAACATCTCGTGGAGCTGTTGTGCGGAGAAAGGCAGGAAGGGCGCCAGAACGATCTTGAGGTTATCGATCACGCGCAGGATGGTATAGACGACAGTGGCGGCGTCCTCCGGGTTCTCTTTGATCAGCTTCCAGGGTTGGCGGCGATCCAGATAGACATTGGCCTCCTGAACCACCCGCAGCGCTTCCTGCAGCGCAGCCCGCAGTTTGACCGCGCCCAGCAAATCGCCCACGGAGGTCAGCGCGGCCACGCTCTGGGCCAGGATGGTGTGATCGTCCTCGGTCAGCGTACCGGGGGTGGGCACGACGCCGTTGAAGCGCTTGCTGGCAAAACCGAGCATCCGGTTGACCAGGTTACCCCACGCGGCCACCAGTTCGTTGTTCACGCGGCTCACGAAACCGTCCCATGAAAAATCGGCGTCGCGGCTTTCGGGGAAGGTCATGGCGACGTAGTAGCGAATAGCGTCCGGCTGGTAGCGTTCCAGGATGTCTGGCAACCAGATCGCCCAGTTGCGGCTCTTGGAGAACTGGCGGCCTTCGATGTTCATGAACTCGTTGGCGGGCACATCGTAGGGCAGGTTGATCGACTGGCTGCCATCGTGATAGATGCCGTTAACACCCAGCAGTTCAGCCGGCCAGATAACGGTGTGGAAGGGGATGTTATCCTTGCCGATGAAGTAGAACATCCGCGCCTGCGGGTTATACCACCACTCTTTCCAGGCCTCCGGCGTGCCCCGGTTAGCCGCCCACTCAATGCTGGCTGAGAGATAGCCCATGACTGCCTCGAACCATACATAGAGGCGCTTGCTCTCCCAGCCCGGCAGGGGAACATCGATACCCCAGTCCAGATCGCGGGTAATGGCGCGCGGCTGCAGGTTGGCGACGTAGTTGCGGCTGAAGTTGAGGACGTTATCGCGCCAGTGACCGGCTTTCTCCGCCCGATCCAGGTAATCCTGTAGCGCTTCCGTGAAGCGAGGCAAATCGAGGAAGTAATGCTCGGTCTCCCGCACGACTGGCGTTGATCCATCGATCTTGCTGCGAGGATTGATCAGGCGGGTGGCGTCCAGCAGGGTGCCGCAGTTATCGCACTGGTCACCACGGGCATCGTTGAAACCGCAGACATAACAGGTGCCTTCCACCAGCCGGTCGGGCAGGAAGCGATTCTGAGCTTCACTGTAAAGCTGCTGCTGGATTTGCTTGAACAGGTAGCCGCGCTCCAGGAGAATCTTGAAGATATCCTGGGCCACTCGATGATGGTTGGCGGTATCGGTATGCGTGAACAGGTCGTAGCTGATGCCAATGTTGCGCTGGGTGGTCAGGAAGCGCCGATGGTATTTTTCGAACAGTTCACGCGGGGTGATGCCCACTTTGTCGGCTTCAACCGAGATTGGCGTACCATGGGAGTCCGAGCCGCTGACCATCAGGACATGATTGCCCTTCAGGCGATGGTAGCGGGCGAAAATGTCAGCCGGGAGATAGGCGCCCGCCAGATGGCCGATGTGCATGTCGCCATTGGCATAGGGCCAGGCGACCGAAACGTGGATGTATTCAGGCATACCGGGTTACTCCTTGCTTGCAATGACCGCCGCGTATTATGCAGCACCAGACAGTACTGGCAACAAAAAACCGCCTGCGAGACAGGCGGTTGGACTGACCGCTGGGTCGTGTGGCTAGACAGGCGCACACGACCGCTGCCGGACGGGAGTCTCGCATCCTGTCCGGCCCGGCCTGTTGCCCATCATGCCCATGATTGAATGCAGCCGTATCCACACGTTCATAGTGCCCGTAGTGTAAGGGGTGAAAACCCGGTTGTCAAGCAGTGTTTGTTGTGGTCAGCAGAGCCTGCGCCGCTTCCCAGACCTCCTGCGCGGTGATGCCGTGTTTTTCCCATGTCCAGCCGGCGGGCGGTCCGGCGGCGACCCCACCTTTCGGCAGGGGGTAGGGCTTCCAGGCGGCAACGGCACATCCCGGTGGCACGAACGGCCCGTAACGGCGCGGATCGGACGGACCGAAGATCATTACGGTGGGTGCGCCAGCGGCGGCCATCAGATGCATCACGCCGGTGTCCGGGCCGATGGCCAGGGCGGTGACCCGGCTGAGCGCCGCGATCTCGGTGAGATTGAGCACGCCAACCAGGGAGAGCAGATTCATGCCAGGTAGCTCAGCATGAAGATCGTCGGCGCGGGAGCGATCCTCCGGGCCGCCCAGAATCGCGATGCGGGCCTTGAGGCGGGCGGCAGCACGGGCGGCGATCGTGGCGAGCAGCGCGACTGGCGGGCGCTTCTCCGTCATAGTCATGCCCGGATTCTTGCCGCCGCCGACATGTACGACTACCAGCCCGCTTCCGGTGGGCAAAAGCCGGGGTAGGGCGGTCACCTGTTGGTCGTTGACCGGTATGTTGGCCCAGCAATCGGTGGTCGGCAGGCCGAGGGCGCGGGCTATGTCCAGATAGATCTCGGCTTCATGGCGGATCACGTGAGGATCGACCGGGACTTTGACAGTGTAGAAGCGACCGCGCCCGGCGGAATCCAGCCCGACGCGAGCTGGAATACCTGCCAGCCTGGTGGCCAGCCCCAGCACGGGGGAACGATCCGGCACGACAGCCAGATCAAAGTGGCCCTGGCGAAGGCGGAACGCCAGGCGGAGTAATCCGCCCGGCGATCGCGCCGGGTTGGCAGCCGGACCAGTAGGCAGGATGGCGTCAAGGAGAGGATGGCGCTCGATGACGGGGGCGCTGTGCGCGCCCACTGCCCAGGTGATGTGGGTGGAGGGAAAGGCGCGCCGCAGGGCAGCCAGCAATGGCGTGGTCAGAACGACGTCACCGATGCAGCACGGCTTGAGCAGGAGCAGGCGGGCTGGTGACGGGGGAGAAGACATCTTTACAGAGGCGCTTTCTGTGGCATAATCATACGCGCAGGTGAGCGAATGCCCGGCACGTTGACTGTCGGGTCTGCGGTTGAGCCTGGCCAATTATAACAGCGGCGAAATTCAGCCGGAAAATTAGCGAAATTGGCTCTTGCATCCCGCCCGAAAACCTGTATAATGCAGAGTACAGTATGGGCAGTGCGAATGGTGTACTGCGCATCGCTAAAAACTGAACAAGGGGAGGTGGCAAACACAACGAGACACCGGCGTGACAACCAGTTACCCTCGTGTGTTTGCGACCGACAGCGATGTCGGTCTTTGTTTCCCCGTTACCGGGCAACCGGTACCGCACCTTAACAAGAGGATAGTGAGAAGGAAGGTGGGCCAGAAAAGGCGATAGCCACCGCGAGGTGGTAAGCGTCAATGATACGGAGAGTTTGATCCTGGCTCAGGATGAACGCTGGCGGCGTGCCTAACACATGCAAGTCGAACGGGAGCCTTGATTTCGGTCGAGGCGAGAGTGGCGAACGGGTGAGTAACACGTAGCTGACCTGCCCTGGAGAGGGGGATAACTGCTGGAAACGGCGGCTAATACCCCATACGCTCGTGACTGTTAGAGGGGTGACGAGGAAAGCTAAGGCGCTCTGGGATGGGGCTGCGGTCCATCAGCTAGTTGGTAGGGTAACGGCCTACCAAGGCGAAGACGGATAGGGGGCCTGAGAGGGTGACCCCCCACACTGGGACTGAGACACGGCCCAGACTCCTACGGGAGGCAGCAGTGAGGAATATTGCACAATAGGCGCAAGCCTGATGCAGCAACGCCGCGTGGACGATGAAGGCCTTCGGGTTGTAAAGTCCTTTTCTGTGGGAAGATATGGACGGTACCACAGGAAGAAGTGTCGGCTAACTACGTGCCAGCAGCCGCGGTAAAACGTAGGACGCGAGCGTTATCCGGATTTACTGGGCGTAAAGCGCGTGCAGGCGGTGCCCAAAGTCGTGCGTGAAAGCTCCCGGCTCAACCGGGAGAGGTCGTACGAAACTGGGGTGCTAGAGGGCAGCAGAGGCGTGTGGAATTCCGGGTGTAGTGGTGAAATGCGTAGATATCCGGAGGAACACCAGAGGCGAAGGCGGCACGCTGGGCTGTACCTGACGCTCAGACGCGAAAGCGTGGGGAGCGAACGGGATTAGAAACCCCGGTAGTCCACGCTGTAAACGATGTGCACTAGGCGTATGGTCGATTTAGGCTGTGTGCCGAAGCAAACGCGATAAGTGCACCGCCTGGGGACTACGGCCGCAAGGCTAAAACTCAAAGGAATTGACGGGGGCCCGCACAAGCAGCGGAGCGTGTGGTTTAATTCGAGGCTACACGAAGAACCTTACCTGGGTTTGACATAACGGTGGTAGGGAACCGAAAGGGGACCGACCTTCGGGAGCCGTTACAGGTGCTGCATGGCTGTCGTCAGCTCGTGCCGTGAGGTGTTCGGTTAAGTCCGGTAACGAGCGCAACCCTCGTCGCTAGTTACACGTTGTCTAGCGAGACTGCCCGTGATAAGCGGGAGGAAGGTGGGGATGACGTCAAGTCAGCATGGCCTTTATGCCCAGGGCTACACACACGCTACAATGGCCGGTACAATGGGTCGCCAACCCGCAAGGGGGAGCCAATCCAGCAAAGCCGGTCTCAGTTCGGATTGCAGGCTGCAACCCGCCTGCATGAAGTCGGAGTTGCTAGTAACCGCGCGTCAGCCATAGTGCGGTGAATACGTTCCCGGGCCTTGTACACACCGCCCGTCACGTCATGGAAGCTGGTCATGCCCGAAGCCGGTGTGCTAACCGCAAGGAGGCAGCCGTCCAAGGCAGGGCTGGTAACTGGGACGAAGTCGTAACAAGGTAGCTGTAGCGGAAGCTGCGGCTGGATCACCTCCTTTCTAGAGTTTTCGTCGCCCTCCTAACCGAGGCGCGACCACTCCATCCAGTTTCTTCTCTCCTTTCCCCCTTCCCTCTCACTCTCCTCTCGTTAAGGTGTCGACCAGAACCCATACTCTCGTTACTCAACGCCGTCTGCAACCTGCCAGACGGCGTTTTCTTTGCCGGACGGGCGCTGCTTCCTGACCGCGATTTTGACGCCGGGTTAGCCCTGCGTACAATAGGAGTCGGCTCAGGAGGGGCGATGAGCATGGCCCGTGAAAACCTGTTTGATGGCCGTTATCGCTACGATCATATCTATCCCCGTGGTCGCAGCGGCGAAGTTTTGCGCGCGTTTGATACCTATCAGAATGACCGTCCTGTGGTGATCAAGCGCCCGGCGCCCCATGACGCCCCGCCGATTCGTGCTGGCCAGGAGGTCAACATTCGCACGGAACGGCGCGCCCTGTTGCAGCTCAAGGGTCACCCTGTGTTGACCGATTTGTTGGGCGAAGGCACCTTCCATGTTGGTGGGCAGGCGCACCTGTATATCGTCCTGGAGCGGGCCGAAGGGGTGATGCTGGAGCAGGAGGTGTTGGAGCTTGCCAAGACCAACGACCGGCTGCCGGAATTGGAAATGCTGGTTATTATTGATCGCTTGCTTGACCTGCTGGCCGCTGCTCACCAGCATGAGATTGTCTATAACGACGTTGACGCCAAGCACCTTTTCTGGGATCGCGCCACCTATCAACTGAAGGTCATCGACTGGGGTAATGCCGTCTTTCTGGAAGGCGACGAGATCACGCCGCAGGGCATCAGCCGCCAGAGCGACATTTACCAGACCGGGGAACTTCTCTACTTCATCCTTACCGGCGGGCAACGCCTGGCGCTGAATGGCGAAACGGTGGATTTTGGCGCTGATGCAGGCCGTATTCCCACCCGATTACAGCAGATCATCCAGCGTGCCGTGCATCCCGTGGCCGATCACCGCTATCCCGGGATTGCCGCTTTGCGGGAAGACCTGGCCCAGTACCGCCGTCCACTGGAACGCGACCGCGACACCAGGCTGGAACGTGTCGAACTCCGGCTGCAGAAGCAGGGCACTCAGCGGGAACTGGAACGCCTGCGGGAAGAGGTAGAGGCTATTCAGGTTCGCGATCCCGGTTATCCCCGCGCGCGCGCATTGCACCGGCAGATTACGGAGGAACTGCACCGCCTCGCCATCCTTTCCGATCTCGACGCTGTGCGTATCTACATGGAGAGCGCCAACTGGGTGCGCTCTGAGGCGCTGCTGGCTGATATTGTCGAACGTGCGAAAGGGCCGCAACGCAGCCGGGCGGCGCTGTTACGAGAAGCAGCGATGATGTTACAGGCGAGCGGCGCAAGGCCTCCGGCGGGCGTTATGCCCGCGCTGGAAGCGATCTTCAGGGATGATCTTGCGGAGGCAGCCCGGCGCCTGCTGGTCACGCCTGAAAGTCGCCCGGATGCCCGCAACCTGCAGTGGCTGCTGGCCGAACGCATCCAGGCTTATGCCCCTGATGTTCTGGTGCTGCGACCGCATTTGCTCCGCCTGCAATTGAGCCTGAATGAACTTCGGCGGCCCTATGCGCCTCCAAATGCGGCCGATGGCATCGTCGATGCGGTCGCCGCCCTGGAAGAACCGTCGTCCAAACGCCTGGAGCAATTGACGGTTGCCTACCAGCAGCTGTCCGACACGCTGCTGAGCCTGGCTACTGAGCTTGAGGAGCGGGCTGATGCCGTTCTGCAGGAGCCGCAACGACAGGCGATTGCCTCAGCCCGCCTGGCCGCGGGGACGGCGCAGGCCATTGTGACACAACTCAAGGTAGTTGCTGCCCAGGCGACGGCCAACCATGCCGCGGCCAGTGCTGCCCTTGAAGCAGCTTGTGCGCTGGATCCAGTTAATCCATCCTTTGCTGGCGTCCGCGAAACGCTCCAGAACCTGCGCCGTACCTTCGATGAGATTGTCCGCTACCGGCCTCAGGCGGATGGCGGCGATCTGCGCGTCTGGCTGGAGAGCGTGCTGCAGAAGTTCCAGCCCTTTGTCGACGCGCTGCCCGATCCGCGGCTGGAGGCGCTGATCGGCGATGTTCAGGCTGCCCACACTCACTGGATCGCTTTCCAGGATGCTGTGACTGCCGGTAACCGGCTGGAGGCGCTCAACGCGCTGCGGGGGACGGCGGATGGGATCCGCCGCCTGCATCCGGAACTGGCAAGCTGGTTACTCAATGTATACGGCGTGATTGAAAAGGCGCGTTATGTCCAGCGTCACGCCCTCAACCCGGCCTTTGGGCGGGCAATGGCGGATGGCTGGGCTGCGTGGGATCGGGGCAGCGGGATCGAAGCCGAACGGTTGGCCCGGCAGGCTCTGGAGGAGGTCGCCAGTGAGCGAGAAGCCGCCGCTGCCGATCGATTGGTGCGACTTGGCAACCTGCTCCGTAACTGGAAAGAGGGCAATGGTGAGGGCGATCCTGACCTGACGGCCCGCACCGATGCGGCCCTCCTGGCCCTGTTGACTCCGGAAGAAGAGCGCTACTGGCAGCATTTCACCCAGCAGATGCCCACCGCGCAGGCTTATCTGGATGCGATGGGGCCGCGCCTGATCGATCACTTTGAGCAAACCAGTACGGCGGGTCAGCGTATCCTGTTTTTCCACTTTGTGCTGCGTGGCGTGCTGGATATGTATGAGGACACGCCGGAAGACGCTGAATTCTGGCTGGAGGCTGCCAGGCGTGCCCTGCCCAACGCCGAACAGCATGTTGCCTATATGGCACTGGCAAACGTGATCCGCGATCGGCAAAGTCTGCGTGATTTGGTTGGGCGTGTGGATGCCATTCGGGCTGCTGACGATGTCTTCAACGTGCGGAAACAGGTGGAACGTTCGGCGTTGCACCTGCTGCTCAGTCCTCTGGTGGACGCGCTGCGTGCCACGGAGAATGGTCTGGCGGCCTGGCAGCAGGGCGATTTCCGGGCGGCTGGCGGTGCGTTGGAAGCAGCCCTCACTCGCCTTACGGAAGGTGAGCGGCTGGCGCATATCCGGCTGGATCAGTTCCGGGCGTGGCTGGAACATCTGAATCGCCTGGCGGCTGAACTGCATGTCGTGCGGGAGCACATCGCTGATGTGGCCGAGCAACGCCCGGAGGAGCCTGATCCACGCCTGGGGGAATGGCATGCCCGGCTGGTCAAGGAGACTGAAGGGGCGCTGGGCGCTGCCTATAGCAAACCGGCTCTGGCGGTCTGGCAGAGGGTCTATGATGCTGCTCTGAGCATCTACACCGATCCGGTCAAGCGGCGCACGCGAAAGCTGCACGATATGGACGAACTGCTCAACGCCACGCCGCATGTGGACTTTCACCCGGCGTATCCGCTGTATCGCACCTGGCGAGAAATCATTGACACACGCCCGGAGTTCCCTGCGCCACCGACGGACCAGCCGGTACCCCAGTACGCGGAAGACGGGACGATTCGTAAACCCCGCTCGCCGCTGTACACGCTGGATGATTTCACGCCGACAGTTCCCCGCCGGCGGCAATGGTCTGTGTTCATCCTGCCTGGTATCCTGGCGGTTGTTGCGCTACTCGGACTGGGCGCGCTGGTTCTGCTGGGCGGGGGCGGGGGCACATCGGCCATTGCCGTGACATGGGAAACACTCACGCCTACACTGAGCAGCACCCAGATCGTCGCAGCGACTGAGGCGGCAATCCAGACGGCAACAGCCGGTGCGGTGGCACTCCTGCCAACGGCGACGGAAACACCAATACCCAGCCCTACGCCAAGCCATACCCCTACACCCACCGATACCGCTGTGCCGACGCTTGAGCCGGGTATTAGCTTCCTGCCGACGACAGCGCCACCGCCAACCGAGACCCCAACTGTCACGCAGGAATCCCCGGTTGTTGCTTCTTCGCCGGTACTGGCGGTCGCTTCGGAGCCGGTACAGGGGCAGCAGAACATCCTGATCGCACTCCAGCAGGCCATGCGGGTTTATCCCTGGCCACAGGCGTGGTTCAAACCCGGTGATCTGGCCGGGAGCTGGGTGCTGGGTGTGGCGGAGCCTGATGGTGGTGATAATGTGCTGCGGGTTGTCCTGCCAGCGGATCTGCTGGCCCAGCTCTACGGACCGGAAGCTGCCGTGCGTTTGCGTCGTCTGGAAGCGACCCTGGCCCTGCGGCAGTACGATCCATCGTTAATCCCGGAAAACATGGTATATTTCGGCCTGGGTCTGCAGGGTGCGGACGAAAGCCGTGTCGCCGTTCAGGTGCAACTGGTTCGGGCGGATGCCATCAATGTCGGGGCCAGGGTCGGCGACGAGTTCCGCGCCCGCTCGACGATTCCTATCGGCGAAGGCCGGGTCAGACTGACGCTGGAACGCTATGATGATGGCACGGTGGGCCTTTACCTGGGCGATACGCCGCTGGGTGCTCCGCGCTTCCTGACCGCCCCGAATGCCCCGGTGATGCCCTTCCTGTTTGTGCAGCAGGGCGGGGTGGTGGTCTCCGTGACTGACTTTGTGGCCAGCTTTGATTGAGTGGTGTTGGTTTTAGCGGGACATGACAGGGTACGTTTGTGCAACAGGCCAACCTTCACGATCTGTATCGTGTTGAGAACTTCAACGATAGTTTTGCGCCGGGGCACTATGCCCGCGTGCTTGATGGCATTGATCGGCGGACCGGCAAGACAATCGCCCTCAAAGTGCTCCGACCGGAACATATGGCGTTTACCGACCAGCCAACGTGGGAGTACCGGGCCTTTGCCAACGAAGTCGATCTCTTGATGCGCATGGCGGGTAGCCCTTATGTAGTGCGGCTGCTCGACTGCGGGTATCTGGCCACACAGGAGGAACGGCCGGTCAGGGGTGCATGCGTTTCCTACCAGGCCGACATGCTGGGGTTCATCCGGGACGCCAACGTGTTTGCGGAACGCCGCTGGCGACCGTTTCTGGTGCTTGAGAACCTGCCCCGGATGCACAACCTGCTCTACCTGATGAAGCCGAATACTGCCGGTGTTCGCTGGCGCTTGCCAACCGAAGAGGGCCTGGAGCTGGCGCTGCAGTTCGCAGCGGTGCTCAAGCTGGCCCACCAACAGCGAATCGTGTATCTGGATCACAAGCTGGAGCATGTCTACTGGGATGGTGCGACGCTGCGGGTGATCGACTGGAACAGTTCGCGCCTGATCGAAGGGACGGCCAACCAGACCGCCCAGTTGTTCCAGACGGATATCCACGATCTGGTCGTCGGGGTACTGTATCCGATGTTCACCGGCCTCTCGCCGCAACAGGGGAGCCTGGCGGCCCAGCCCGGCTCGCCCGCGCTGGTCAGCCAGCGTTATGCGAACATCAACTACCTGGACTTTGGCGTAGAGCCGACGCTCAGTCGATCGCTGCGCGACCTGATGCAAAAGGGGGCAGCGCGGGGTTTTGCCAGTATCGAGGCCTTCATCGACGATTTGCAGGGAGTGGCCGGGCGCTTTGGGTGGACTTTCCCTCACCGTCCAGCTGCCGATCCTCTGGTGCAGGCGCGAGCGCAGATGCGGCAGGGGCTGGAACGGTTGCGTACCGGTCAGGAGGCCATCCGCGAGGCGCGTGAGTTGCTGCGCGAGGCAGCCATTACTGACGGTATCAATGAGGATATTGAGCAGGAACTCCGCCGGTTGCTCGGGGCGATCAACGATATGCTGGCGCGGCGGGTGATACCGTAACAACCCGGGGCTAACGGGAAGCCTGGAGGAGTTATGAACGATCTGAACCGGCAAATTGCTGAACTGCGGATGCGGATTGAACAGCTTCCGGCGATCGTCGACCCGGCGGAGATCACGGCTCTGGAGAACGAGGCACGCCGCCTGCTGGCAGCAGCCAAGAATACGCCCTACGAAGCAGATGCCCAGGCGCTCTTTGGCCTGCTTGCCCGGCGGGCAACGGTCGAGAGCAATCCTCTGGCGGCGGATGATGGCGTTATTCGGGGACTGTTGCGCCGCGCCCGCATCCGGATCGAGCTGGCTGGGGACGAGGACGATATTGACAACGCGATTGATATTCTGGCGCAGGCGCTGGATCGCGACCCGCACCACCCGGAGACTCATGATCTCTTGCGTCAGGCCGCGGCACACAGCGGTATGCTGGCCCTGAAAGTCCGCGATCTCCTGGATCGTTATGGGCTGGACATTGATCTGACTATCCCGGAGCCACCGGCTGAACCGCCGCTCCCGCCGCCGGTTAAGCAGATCGAGGAACTGCCTGCGGTCGGGCGTGGCAGCGAGCCACCGGCTTCCGCGCCGTCTTCTCCGGCGCCGGTCGGCCCGGATATCAGCGCTTTGATCTCCCAGATGACGCAGATCTACTATGCCGGGGATTACCCGCAGGCAGTAGAGTATGCCAACCGCGTGCTTGAGTTGCAGCCGGACAATCCTACAGCGCTGGAATACCGCCAGAAGGCGGAAGACAATATCCTGCGAGGCATTGTCCCTGATCATCGCATTCCATTCGATGCGCGGGTGGCCTACAACCGTGCCAACTCACTGGTGCGAGCCGGCAACTACGAAGAAGCCGAGCGATTGTACCGCGAGGCGCGCGATCTGGCGGAAGCCGCCGGCATCCCTTCCTGGAAGGATGCTGAGACAGCGTTGCTGGAAATCCAGGACCTGGCGCTCTCCCGCGAACTGCAGAGCGAGGGCGACCGCCTGATGGCTGCAGACGACTGGCAGGAGGCGATCCGCAAGTACGAAGGATCGCTGCGGGTCGTGCCCAACGATCCGGTCGCTCAGGATCGCCTGGAACGCCTCCGCTATGTTATGAGCCAGTATGAACAGGCACAGGCCCAGCTGGCCGGGATGTCCGGATCGCTGGTGGAGCGCGCGCAGAGCCTGCAACAGGTGATCGGTAAGCTGGCGATGCTGCGCCAGCAGTTGCCGGGGAGCACGCGCCTGGCTTCCCTGATGCAGGAAGCCAATAGTCGCCTGCTGGCGATCAAGTCGCAGCTTGGCGAGCAGGCCCGCGGTGCGCTGGGGCGGGCGGAAAGCACAATGGCGCTTGATGAACGTCTGCGCCTGACCACGGAGGCGGTCAAGGCGCTTCAGGCAGCCTCGGAGCTTGACCCCAGCGATCAGTCGATTACCGCCCAGTTGCAGGAGGCGCGGCAGGATGAAGCCCGTATGCAGGAAGCGCGTACATTGATCGAACGCGCTGCAGCGCTGACGGCCCAGAATGTCGACGCTGAGCTTTCCCAGGCCCGGACAATGCTGGCTTCGCTGGGGCGTTTCTCCCAGGACTCACGTTACCGGCAGGTGGTCAATGATCTGATGGAGCGCTTCATCGACCGGGTCGAAGGCGCGATCATGCAGAACGATGTGGCCGCGGCTGAGCGCTGGCTGGGTGTGCTGAAGGATGAGCCGTTCCGCGTCCTGGGACGCCGGACAGACCTGCTGCGGCTGGAGTCCGCCGTGCGCAGTATGCGTCAGCGGCGCAGCGCACGAACAGCGCTGGGCATCCTGGCCGGGGGCATCCTTGGTATCATCCTGCTGATGATCAGCCGGCCGGTATGGGAGCCGACGGTGCAGGCGATTGTCAATCCTCCGACGGCCACACCAACCTTCACGCCGACGATGACCTTCACACCCAGCGCGACTCCTACACCGACCGTGACGCCATCGCCGACGTTTACACCGTCCCCGACCATCACCCCAAGTTGGACGGTGACGCCTTCCCTGACGCCGACCCATACCAATACCCCGACCCATACCTACACACCGACGATGACGTTCACGCCCTCGGATACGCCTACACCATCCGATACGCCGACGATTACCCTGACACCCTCGATCACCCTGACGCCAAGTAATACGCCGCCGCCGCCAGTTCTATGCCGGGTGTTCGTGCAGCGCGAGGGCGGGGTGAATATCCGCAGCCAGCCGAACCTGAACCGCAGCCGGATCATCACAGTGGCCCTGCAGGGTACAGCAATGAACGTCATCCAGCAGACTCGTGGTGATGACGATCGTGTCTGGTTCCTGGTGGATATCAATCTCGATGGTGCACTGGTACAGGGTTGGGTGTTGCGCGAGCTGGTCGTTGAGTTAACGGAGTGCCCACCAACGCTGTAAGCCCGGATAGTGGGGTGCCCTTGCAGCTGGTGGCAGGTGGCTGGAGGAGAAGATCATGCCAAATCCGACCGGTTACTATCGCCCCAGGACCATTGGCGAGGCTGTGCAACTCCTGTCGCAGCCATACATCAGGGCGGCGCTGCTCAGCGGTGGGGCGCTCCGCCTGGCGGTTGAGGATCTGCCATACGAAGCGTTGATCGACGTTCAGGCGATCGAAGGGCTGAAAGATATCGCCAGAGCGGCTGATGGATCACTGCAGGTCGGTGCGGCGGCGTCGCTGGAGTCCATTGTGCGCCATCCTGATGTTCCTGCCCTGTTGCGGCAGACGCTGCGCCGCTGTGTGACATGGAACCGGCGCAATGCCATCTCCATCGCCGAGCTGGTGGAATACCCGGAAGCATTGCCGGAGGCAATTGCTGCCCTGCTAGCCCTGGATGCCACGCTGGTTTTTGCCATGCCGGAAGAGCATCGCCTCCGGTTGGCGGAGCTGCAAAGGAATGTGGCTCAGCCGCGGCTCCCGGAAAAGGGGTTAATCACGCGGTTTGAGTTCCCGCCTGATAGCCCCTGGCAGACGTGGGGAGAGGCGCATGTAGCCCGCACACCGGCGGATACAGCGATTGTGAGTGCAGCAGCGGTGCTCATGGTCGATAACAGTGGCACGGTTGCCCAGGCGCGGATCGCACTCTCCGGTGTATGGGATGTTCCTGCGCGGGTGGCGGAAGGTGCATCGGCGGCGTTGACTGGCCGGTTGCTTGACGGGGCAGGGATCGCGCGGGCAGTGACAGCGCTGGGCGAGGAGATCGCTCCACAGGCGGATTACCGGGGTAGCATTGCCTACCGGCGGGCAATGGCAGGTGTTGTCACCCGCCGGGCGCTGGAAGCATGCCAGGCCCGCATCGCCGGTTAATACAGACAGGCAGGTGGCGATGGAAATCACACTGACAATCAACGGCGAGGAAAGAACTTTCAACGTTCGCCCGTGGGAACGATTGCTCCATGTTCTGCGCCGTGCCGGGTATACCAGCGTTAAGTTCGGTGATGAACATGGGATGAGCGGGGCGTCCACCGTCTTGCTGGATGGCAAACCGGTCAACAGCGATGTGCTGCTGGCTGCCCAGGCGCACGGTCATCACATCACAACCGTGGAGGGTCTGGGGACGCCGGAGCGGTTGCACCCGTTACAGCAGGCATTCATTGAGACCGGCGCGATTCAGTCTGGCTATAACACGCCGGCTCAGATTCTGGTGGCCAAGGCGTTGCTGGATGAGAATCCCAACCCTACAGAGGCTGAGGTGCGCGAGGCGCTGGCAGGCGTTCTGGATCGGGAAACCGGCTATGTCAAGCCAGTGCAGGCTGTGCTGCGGGCGGCGGCCATGATGCGGGGCGAGGAGGTTGAGCCATTTGCCCCGCTGGAGCGGGCAATCCCGATCCCGGCGGAGTTCTTCGATCGTCCGTATGGTGAGGACGCGTCGGACAGTAGCGGTCCTGCGGTGCATACCCGCCTCCGCCGCCCTGTCGTGGTTACGCCACCGAAAACCAGACCGCGCAGTGTGGTTGGCAAGGCGGAGCCGAAGGTGGATGCGGTCAAGCTGGCGCTGGGCCGCCCGGTCTTTACCGATGATTTTGAACTGCGGGGCATGCTCTACGCTGCGATGCTCACCAGCCCTCATGCTCACGCGCGCATCCGTGATATTGATACGACGGCAGCAGAAGCTTTGCCCGGCGTCCACGCCGTGCTGACTTATAAAAACGTGCCCCGGGTGAAATATGCCAGCGGTGGTCAGAGCTACCCCAATCCCCTGCCACACGATCAGGTCAGTCTGGACAACAAAGTACGCCATGTCGGAGACCGGGTCGCGGTCGTGGCTGCGGAAACTCCGGAGATCGCCCGTGAAGCGCTCAAGCTGATCAGGGTGGATTACGATGTGTTGCCAGCCGTGTTTGACCCGGAAGCGGCCATGCAGCCCGGTGCCCCTGTCATCCATGATGAAGAAGACACGGTCGGCATTCACGACCGGGCACGCAATATTGTTCACCACATTGAGGCGGCTGTTGGCGACGCTGAGGCGCAGTGGGCCAAAGCCGATCACGTCTTTGAGGGTGAATACCGCGTGCATCAGGTGCAGCAGGCCCACATCGAGCCGCACGTCTGCATCACGTACTGGGACGAGGATAACCGGCTGGTTGTCCGCACTAGCACCCAGGTGCCGTTCCATGTGCGGCGAATGCTTGCTCCGTTGATCGGCCTGCCGGTCAAGCGTATCCGGGTGATCAAGCCGCGCATCGGAGGCGGCTTTGGCGGCAAGCAGGAGATGCTGATCGAAGACCTGTGCGCTCACCTGACGATTGCGACCGGGCGCCCGGTGCGTTTTGAGTACACGCGTGAGCAGGAGTTCACCAGCGCTCGCAGTCGCCACCCGCAGATTCTCCGCTTCAAGACAGGCGTGACCAGGACAGGTGAAGTGGTCGCCGCAGAGTTGTACCTGATCGGCAATACCGGTGCATACGGGACGCATGGTCTGACCGTGCAGATGGTGAGCGGATTCCGGGCGCTGACCACCTACAATGCGCCGTACAGCCGGTTTGTATGCGATGTGGTGTACACGAATATCCCCACGCCGGGCGCGTACCGGGGCTACGGTGCCCCTCAGGCGCTTTTTGCCCTGGAAGTGCACATGGAAGAGATCGCCGAGGCCCTGGGCATGGATGTGGTCGAGTTCAAGCGCAAGAACTGGATCAAGGTCGGCGATGTCATGGTGATGTCCAAGGCCTTGGGTGAAGGCCGCGAAGGCTTTGAGCAGGTTGTCAGAACCAGCGCCCTGGAAGAGGCTGTGGAGATCGGGTTGCGGGCGATGCAGTGGGATCGCAAGCGTGGCCGACCCGGCGATGGCCCGGTCAAGCGGGGCATTGGAATGGCTGTCGCCATGCACGGTTCCGGTATCGCTGGCCTGGACATGGGCGCGGCAACCATCAAGATCAATGACGACGGATCATTCAATCTGATGGTTGGCGCAACCGACTTGGGTACCGGCTCCGATACAGTGTTGGCTCAGATCGCGGCAGAAGTGCTGGGTGTGCCGCTGCAGGACATCATCATCTATTCGTCTGATACGGACTTCACGCCGTTCGATACCGGTGCGTACGCCAGCAGCACCACGTACATCAGCGGCGGGGCGGTGTTCAAGGCGGCGATGGATGTCCGCCGCCAGATCCTGGAACATGCAGCGCGCCATCTGCTGCCGGGTACACAGCCCGACGATCTTGATCTGATTGACCGGTATGTTGTTGCGCCGGACGGTCGCCAGGTGTCGCTGGAGACGGTGGCCCTGCACAGCCTGCACCAGGCAGATCAGAAGCAGATCATGGCGACGGCTTCGCATATGAGCTACGAAAGCCCGCCGCCCTTTGCTGCCCAGTTTGCAGAGGTGCTGGTCGATACCGAGACCGGCCAGGTGACGGTAGAGCGGTTGCTCATGGCGGTCGATTGCGGGGTGGCGATCAATCCGATCACCGCATCAGGGCAAGTCGAGGGTGGGATGACCCAGGCGCTCGGATATGCGCATTGTGAGGAGATGGCGTATACCGATGCCGGCAGGGTGATCAACACGCGATTCGGCGACTACCATATTTACCAGGCCAATGAGATGCCTGACCTGCAGGTTATTTTTGTGGAGACCTACGAGCCAACGGGGCCGTTCGGCGCCAAGGCCATTGCGGAAATCCCCAAGGACGGCGTGGCTCCTGCCATCGCCAGTGCCATTCACGACGCGACAGGCGTCTGGATCCGCGAACTCCCGTTTACACCGGAACGGGTATGGCGGGCACTGAGGGCCGCCGGGCGCGGATAGGCAAAAGTGAGGATAGCTGAGGGGGGCGGCGCAACGTGGTGTGCCGCCCCTTTTTGATTTTGTCTGTGGGGCAGGCTTGCAGCTTTTCCGGATCTGGATGACAATCCGGCCATGGTCGAGCCATGCGCCTTTGCCCTCATTCAATATGATGATCTGCGCGCGCTCGGACGCGCGATCTTGCAGATCAACATTCATCGTCGCCAGCGGTTCTTTTACCGATCCGTGGTGTTGACCTCGCCGCGCAATGGCTGGGTGGCCCTGCTGCTGGGTGAGGGTGGGGGGCTGGTTGACCACCTGCTGATGCGCAACCTGAGCGGCCGTCTGCGCACGGTGGCCTTTGAACTGCGCCTGGGCCAGCAGGACCTGGCCTTTCGACTCCATCGGGATGGGCGCACCATCAGCGCCTTTGAGTCCAATCTGGCAGCATATGTCAGCCAGCGCCTGAGCAGCGTTGAGATGGCCCGGAATGCTGATGTGCTGGATCTGAGCGAGCCGCTGGAACGCTTTGTCCTCAAGCGCTACCACGACCTGCAGCATCCTGACACGACGACCACCCTGTCTCTGAAGGTCCCCGGCGTCCTGCAGGCGCATTACAGCAGCGATGCGAGCAGTCTGGTTCTGCTGTTGCGTGACACTGCCGACATGGCCTATGTGAATTCCTTGCTGGCGCCCGGCTTCAGCCCGCAGCAGGCTTTCGAAGGGTTGGTGGCGGCGCTTGATCTGCCGTTCCTGCCGCCGGACACGGTGACTGTGGGCAGGCGGGGGCATGAGCAGCAGATCGGTAGCTATGAGATGGTACGTCCGGATCGCTGGGTAGAAATGCTGCCTGACGGCTGGCAGCGAATGCCGGCAATCCCGCCACAACTGGCCGGCCAGGTGCAGGCCCACCCGTCTCCCGGTGCATCAGGTGAGTTCGAAGAAGAGGCGGGTGACAGGGCAGACGCTCGTCGTTGAGGGAAAGGACCATCGGCAAGCTTCTGGAGTTGACGTTTCTTTGGCGTTGCTAATTTGACAATTAGGGTTCTCTTTGTTATATTTAAGGCGAAATTGTGAATTATGACACTTTTTATCTAAATATGGACCGGTCAGGCGGGGCGTTTCTCCTTTCTCCAGGCAGGGTAACACAATGGGCTATAGATGGGTCTTCAGGCGTTGGGCGCTGCTGGCGGCAGGCAGTCTGTTGATTCTGCTGGGACCGCCTGGCTCCGCACAGGCACAATCCGGTGTGCAGCGCGGCTCGCTGGATGCGCAGGACATCGGGGTGCTTTTTAATATCGTGCTTGTTATGGCCGTGCTCGTCTTTGTGCTGGTTGAAGGGCTGTTGATCTTCGCCGTGGTACGTTACCGGCGGCGCAGCAGATCTGAATCTGTGGAGCCAGAGCAGGTACATGGCAACAACAGGCTGGAAGTAGGTTGGACACTTGGTTCCGCCGTGCTGGTTATCATCCTCTTTTTCTTCACCCTGGGTTTCTATCAGCAGCCGCGCGGGTTGCCGCAGAGTGCCGATGTCCTGACGGTTGAAGTCACCGGCAACACGTGGTTCTGGGAATTCCATTATCCGGAGACCGGGGTGCGCACGACAGGGGAATTCAATGTCCCGGCTGGCCGGCCAGTTGTCCTGGAGATCACCTCTCGTGATGTCCAGCATAGCTTCTGGCTGCCGGAGCTGGCGGGGAAGGTGGACGCAATTCCGGGCCGTGTGCAGCGGTTGTGGTTCCAGGTTGATGAGCCGCGCATCTACATCGGTCAGTGTGCCGAATACTGCGGCCTGCGGCACTATGACATGCCCATCCGTCTGAATGTCCTGCCGGAGCAGGAATATGCGGCATGGATGGGCGAAAAGGCGGCGGCAGTCGCTGCTGCCCAGGAAGTTGATCTGGAAGCCGAGGCTGCTCAGCTGGTAGGTGACGTGGCTGCGGGTCGGGCGCTTTATACGGCGCTGGGTTGCGTGGCCTGTCACTCGCTCGATGGCACGCCGGGTGTTGGTCCCTCGTACCTTGGGCTTGGCGAGCGCGCCGGGTCCATGATCGAGGGCTATTCGGCAGAGGAGTACATCCGCGAATCCATCCTGCGGCCCTGCGACTATGTGGTGGAAGGCTTCAACTGCGTGATGCCGCAGAACTACGCGGATCAACTCAGTTCGCAGGATCTGGCCGATCTGGTTGCCTTTGCCCTGTCGAACTGATCTGTTGTCCGGATGGATTTGCGGACTGACGTGAAAATGCATTTTTGAGGGAGCTAATGGTATGGCGACTTCTGTAGCAACACCTCAGGCGCTGGTCCATGTGGAGCCACGCGGCCTGGTGAGCTGGATTACCACCGTCGATCACAAGCGGCTGGGCATCATGTATGTGGTGACGGCCATCGTGTTCTTTGTCCTGAGCGGCATTCTGGCGCTGGTGATGCGGACCGAACTGGCTGCACCGGGTACCACGATCATCACGCCAGAACTGTATAACCAGTTCTTCTCCATGCATGGCACCGGGATGATCTTCCTGTTCATCATTCCGATGCTGGTTGGTCTGGGCAACTATCTGGTGCCGCTGCAGATTGGGGCGCGGGATATGGCATTCCCCCAGCTTAACGCCCTGAGCTACTGGCTGTATCTGTTCGCCGGCCTATTCCTTTACAGCAGCTTCCTGATGCCCCTGGGGGCGGCAGCGGTGGGCTGGACCGGCTATCCGCCGCTCAGCACGACCACGTTCTCGCAGGGGGTGGGGACGGATATGTGGATCGTGGGCCTGCAGTTACTTGGCGTCTCGTCGCTGATGGGTGCGGTCAACTTCATCACCACGGTCATGACCATGCGCGCGCCGGGGATGACCATCTGGCGCATTCCGACCTTCACCTGGACGGTGCTGGTGATGGCCTTCATGGTACTGATCGCAACCCCTATGCTGAGCGGGGCGCTGCTCCTGCTGCTGGCGGATCGCAATCTGGGCACACAGTTCTTCACCGTGGCCAGCGGGGGCGATCCCGTGTTGTGGCAGCATCTGTTCTGGTTCTATTCCCATCCGGCAGTGTATATCATGGTCCTGCCAGCAATGGGTGTGATCTCTGAGGTGTTGCCGGTTTTCTCCCGTAAGCCGTTGTTTGGCTACAAGGCGATTGTGTGGTCATCGATTGCGATTGGCGGGATGGGGTTTGCCACCTGGGCGCACCACATGTTCACGACCGGGCTGACGCCAGTGACGCAGGCGTTCTTCGTGCTGTCGACCATGGCGATCGCCGTACCGACAGGCGTGAAGGTCTTCAACTGGATCTTCACCATGATCGGGGGATCAATCAGGCTGGACACGCCTCTGCTGTTTGCTATCGGCTTCCTGAGCACGTTTCTGGTCGGCGGGATCAGCGGAGTCTTCCAGGCGATCCTGCCGATTGACGCCCTGGTTCACGATACTTACTGGGTGGTGGCGCATCTGCATTACGTGTTGTTTGGCGGCTCGGTGTTTGCCATCTTTGCTGGTGTCTACTTCTGGTGGCCCAAGATCACTGGCCGCCGCCTGGGGGAAGGGCTGGGCAAGCTGCAATTCTGGATCATGTTCATTGGCTTTAACCTGACCTTCTTCCCGATGCATATCCTGGGGTTGATGGGGATGCCACGCCGCATCTACGATTACAGTCCGGATCGCGGCTGGACTACCCTCAATCTGCTCTCGACGGTGGGCGCCTTCATGATCGCGGCGGCGGTGCTGATCTTTCTGGTCAATGTTCTGGTTTCGCGTAGTCGAGAGAAGGTGGGCGACGATCCCTGGGAAGCGGATACGCTGGAGTGGATGACATCTTCGCCGCCGCCGGTCTATAACTTTGCCGAGATTCCGGTTGTGCACAGCCTGCGCCCGGCGCGGGACGCCCGGCTGGGGCTGGTCGGGGAGGAAAGCTATGAGTAGCCACACCCATGCGGCCGGTCATACCCATGATGAGATTCATTTGCCGCCGCCAAGCTGGGCGCCACTGATTGTCGGCCTGGGCGCCACCCTGATTGGGGCTGGATTGCTGTTTCATCTGTTGTTGCCGGTAGGGATGATTGTCTTTCTCGCCGGTGTCTGGAAGATGGGGCACTTCACCTTGCTGGAAAACCCCAGCCCCTCGCTCAAAGTGGATCACCGCCTGCTGGGGATGTGGATCTTTCTGGCCTCGGAGATCATGTTCTTCACAGCGTTGATCTCCACGTTTCTCGGCTACAAGGCTCGTGCGGGCGGGGCGGCGGCCCTCCTGAATGTACCGCTGATGACCGTCGGCACGTTTGTGCTGCTCAGTAGCAGCTTCGCAGCAGTGTCGGCGCTGTCGGCTATCCAGGATAACCGGTTAAAGGCCTTCCGGAACTGGCTGATCGCCACGATGGCTCTTGGCGGGTTGTTCCTGCTCCTGGAGTTCACGGAGTGGTTGGAGCTGATCGGTCATGGCATCACGACCGGCACGCTCTACGGCTCGGCCTTTTTCACGTTGACGGGGCTGCATGGGATGCATGTCCTGGTGGGGATTGGCTGGATGGGCTTCCTGCTGGTTCGCACGCTGCGCGGCGCGATGTCTTCCGCTGACGCAACCGGTATTGAAATCTTCGGGTTGTACTGGCACTTTGTCGACATCGTCTGGATCATCCTGTTCACGATTGTTTACCTGCTGCGCTGAACGACAGCGGCATGAAGGAGGGTAACCATGACTGAGTACACCGCCCAGCTTGCCGAAGCTGGACACAAGAAGCCAAAGTATCTGCTCGTCTTTCTGGTTCTGGCGGTGATTACCGCCATTGAGGTGACGGTCGCAGCGAGGACACCGGCTGCGCTCGTTGTACTTTCGCTGGCGAAAGTGGCGCTTGTGGCACTGTATTACATGCATCTGAAGTTTTCCAGCGGCCTGTTCTCAGCCATCTTCGCCATTCCGATTCCCTTTGTGCTGCTGATCACGGTGGCGCTGCTGGTGGCCCTGGCACCCGGCGCAGATAGTTCCGCTGCTGCAGCAGCTGGCGTGTGTTCATTCTTCTAACCGGGTACTGGCGAATCTGAGGATTGCAGGGGGCTTGCGGCGAGCAGCCCCCTGTTTTGTTATGAGGGATGCGGTCGCGTGCCGCCAAGGAGTTCCTGACGGATCTGGCGGATTTCATCGCGGACAAGGCCTGTTTCGCGCACGATATCCAGGGCCGCCAGACCATGCCAGCCGGCGCGGTTCATATACTCGATGCTGATCGCGCCGCGATAATCGTTGGCGATCAGGAGCGCCAGCGCCTGACGCAGGTCGAGGGTGCCCTCATGATAAGCGGTTTGCAGCCGACCGCGCGCTGCCTGGCGGACCTGAACGTGAGCGGCATGCTGGAGCAGCGGCTCAATCTCGCGGGGGGAAATGCCCTGCGCGGTGAACTGCGCCCAATCGAGGGTCAGGCTCAGGCCGGGAACGGCCTCCAGCAGGGCCAGGGCTTTCTCCGGGGTTGCAGCCACAGAGTCGAGGTGCGGTTCAATGCTGATCCGCAGGTCAGTGTCTTCGGCTAGCTCCACGATGCGTTGAAAAGAGTCAACAGCATGTTCAAAGGCGGCGGGATCGCCCACGTCACTGGTTGGCCCGCCGGGAGTCTGGGGACGGATGTAGGTCACGATTTCGGCGCTGGCCGGGCTTCTTTCCGGAGGGTGTAACTGGATAGCCTCCGGACGCGGCAGGCGTGCTTCCGTGATCTCAGGTGTCTCAATGCCAGGTGAGAAGGTTACGCCGGGGAAGCCCAGTTCCAGGATGAAAGGCAGCAGGCGCTCGAATAGCTTGACTTCATAGAGGCGACGACCGTCGTCGGCGGAGGCCAGCGCTGGCAGCAAGAGGTAGAGATCGGTGAGCTGGAGGTGAAAATCCTCCAGTAGCATGCGGATCCGCAGAATTTCGCGGCGGGGATTCTTGGCTGTAGCATCGATGTCGAGGTGCGGACCGCTGCCGAGATCGAGGTAATTGAAGCCCAGCCGGGCGATGGTTTGCACGGCGTCTTCCAGCGCCAGATCGCTGAAGCCCCAGGTATGGCATGCTAGCTCGAACATGATCCGTCCTGTAACGGGCGCGATCGGTCTTCCGCGCTCAGTGTTGGTGCGCCTCTTCGATCGTGATCCAGCCCTTGCGCAGGGCCACCAGCGCCGCCTGGGCACGACTTTGCGCGCCAAGCTTGTCAATTGCGTTCTTGAGGTACTGGATCACGTCCTGCTCGGTACAGCCAAGTTTGCTGGCGATCTGGGTATTGGTGTCTGCGCCACCCACGATGCAGAGCAGGACCCGGCGCTCTTCATCGGTAAGCGGGTCGCGCTCCAACGGCGTGAGCAGCCCGGAGACCACCTTTTCGGTGACGTCGGCGCCAAGCACCATTTCGCCGCGGGTGACTCTGTACACTGCATCGAGGAGTTCTTCCTGGGAACTGGTCTTCAGCAGGTAACCGTGAGCGCCAGCCTGCAAGGCTCGGATGATAAAGGCGTCTTCGGTGCGGCCGGTGAGCACAAGCACGCGCGTCCCGGGTGAGTTGCGGCGAATCTCCGGCAGGATATCCAGACCGCTGCGATCCGGCATGTTGAGGTCCAGCAAGATCAGATCAGGCGTATGCTGTTCAACCAGGGCCAGCGCTTCCTGCCCTGTCCCGGCTTCAGCAACAACATGGAGATCGGGTTGATCATCCAGAAAGAAGGCGATGCTGGTACGCAAAATGGCATGGTCATCGGCCACAATGATGCGCGTCGGGGCGGCAGGTAGGGCAGGGGGAGGCGCGGCAGTAGGCGGGGCGACTGTCGCTGGTGCTGAGGGAGCTAGCGTCGCGCCCTGTGCAGCAGCGCCCTGGCTAAGGGCCTGGGCGAACTCAGCAGCCGTCTGGAAGCGTTGATCTGGTTCACGACGGATTGCCCGCATAATAGCGGCATCTAGCCATTCCGGGATCTCGGGGTTGATGGTTCTGGGTGCGGGGGGATCGCTGGAAATCTTCTGGAGCAGCAGGGCGCCAATGTCATTCAGGTCAAAGGGCAACCTGCCGGTGGCCATCTCGTACAGCAGCACACCCAGGCTGTAGATATCGGAGCGGTGATCCAGGTCGAGACCACGCGCCTGTTCCGGCGAGAGATAAGCCGGCGTCCCAATGATCGAGCCGTGCGCGGTGATATGCTTGGCATCACGGGGCATCGCCAGACCAAAATCCATGATTTTGACGACACCATCCTGGGACACTTTGACATTGGCAGGCTTGATATCCCGGTGGATGATGTTCATTCTGTGGGCGTACTCCAGTGCACCACAGAGCTGGGCCCCCAGCCTGGCTACCACATCCGGCGGGGAGGGGATGAATTCGGTCAGTGGGCGGCCTTCGACATATTCCACGACGAGAAAATGATAGTCGTCCTCTTCGGCCTCATCATAGATGGCCATAATGTTGGGGTGGTTGAGGGCGGCAGCGCTGCGTGCTTCCCGGCTAAAGCGGGCCTGGGCGATGGCTCGTACATAGGGTAGCAGGACTTTGATCGCAACGCGGCGACCCAGGCGCTCATCAGTGGCCAGGTAGACAGTAGCGGTAGCACCTTCACCGATCAATTCCTCGATGATATAGCGGCCCAAGAGTTTGTGCCCGATCTTCACCGGCGCCCCCTTCTCTCGTGGACGTAGCCTGGCGTTCCTGATTTCTGGACCTGCCGCGTAAGACAAACCATAACCGGCAATTGTGCTCTTCGATGATGGAGTCTGCCTGATAGTATTGTAGCTGTTTTCAGGGCAGGCGCTCAAGTCGCCTGGTTGGTTTTCGGTTAGTCGGCGTGCCCCCAACAATTGGGGGCGGGGGCGTACGCAGTCTGTGCTATAGTGAAAAATGGATTTGCCATGGTGCAGCGTATGCCTGCCACCTGCAGGGAAAGGGTATATCAATGTTTCGCAAGGGGATTCTCGTTCTGGCGGTGCTGGTTCTGGGGCTTGGTCTGCCGGGGACCGGCGTAGGGGCGCAGGGCGAGGGACAGCCGCCTGTCTTCTGTGGAGGACTAAGCGAGGCTGACTGCGCCATCCTGGTGCGGGCGCAATCAGCGATGGCGGAGATTTCATCGGCGGCTTTTGATGCCCGGCTTGAACTGAATGTTAGTAGCAGCGAGCCAGAGGTCGGCCAGATGGCGCTGACCATCACCGGAAATGGCGCCATGGCCGGTAATATGGCGCTCATGGCCACATTCCAGCAGGCCGGTGCCGATATGGCCAGCCTTATGAGTCAGGCCCCAAAGATGCTGATCGATCTCCTGCGGTCGGTTAATGGCCGGGCTAACCTTCTGATCACGTTACCTGAAGCGCTTGCCGCCGGGTCAGGTATTCCGGCGGAAGGGCTGCCGCTTGAACTGGTCGTTGTGGGCGGCGTGGTTTACGTCAACACAAGTGCGTTGATGCCTGCCGAAGCCGAAGGCCCCGCCTGGATCGGTCTGGACTTGCCGGGTATGTATGAAAGCATGCTGGCAATGGCAGAGGGTACGTCCCCGGCTGAGATGCCGAATCTGGAGGATATCCTGTCGTCGGAGGCATTCCAGGCGCTGGTTAACGTGGAGAATTACGCGGATGTGGTGCGCGTTACCCGTCTTGCGGATGCCGAGGTTGGCGGCCAGTCGATGGCTGTTTTCCACACCGTGGTCGATTACCAGGCTCTCTTTACCGGCGAGGCTTTCCAGAAGGCCTTCATGGATTACATGGCCGCCGTCGCGGAGATGCAGGGCGAGTCCCTGGAGGCGATGCCTGAGAACTTCATGGAGGTCATGGTCGCTGTGATGTCCGGGATGAGTCTGCAGGCGACCGAGTGGATAGGGCTTACGGACTACTACATCCATCGCAGCGAGCTGACGTTCGGCTATGTGCTTAACCGGGAAGCGATCCAGCAGGTTGAGCCGAAGGCGGCTGAAGACATGCCCCGGGAACTGTCAGTCAGCCTGCTGATGACGTTGGAACTGAGTGATTTCAACGAGCCAGTAGAGGTCACTGCACCGGAGGGCGCCCAGGTCTTCAACCCGATGATGGCTATGGCGAACATGCCGGAGGCAGGGAACTAACAGGCTTTCGTTCTGTGCCAGATGCGGCCCCTTCTGTAGAATGCCAGAAGGGGCCGCGTTGTTGCTTCAGGCAGTAGCTTTTGCCGGTATGCGCTGTTATACTCTCAACATGGGCGTGTCACGTGTGAACATAAGGTGGCTGAGATGGGTGTTCCGGCAGATCAGGCACGTATCAATCAACTCCTATCTCCTTATAGCCCTGATCATCCCCCGCAACTTGCTCTGGACTTTGGGGATTATCTATCACTCCTCTGGCGGATTGATGCGTCGGTTGAGAAACCGAACCGCGCAGCTTACTACCGGCAATGCGCCGATGCGCTGGCCAGTGGCCTGGGGTTTAATCGTCGTAGCGTCTACCGCATGATCAAGGTGCTCCCTGCCGGACACATCTATGTTTCCCTTCCGAATCTGCCCTACCGTGGTACGATTCGTCTTGTTGATGCGCAGGATCGGCGGGAAGCGATCATGCAGCTACTGGATATGCGTTCGCATATCCTGAGCATGGGGTCGTACAGGAGTCGATGGAATCTGGGCTGGCCGGGCAGCCGGGTTGCCGACGAGGAGTTGCGGGCACGGCTCTTTGCTGTTTTCTTCACGGCATTTGAGGGACAATTCAGCCAGTTCAGCCGGTTACTCCTGGTGATTGACATTATGCTGCAGGATCTGATGCTGGGAGATCGGACTCCGAACGAGATCAGCCTGAGCCGACTGATTCAGGAGCATGGTTACCCTGATCCTGCCAATATCAACACACGCATGCAGTACGGCTAGCGGTGATGTGTAGCTATCGTAAGGGCGCTGCCAGGTAGCTAGCTGCCGGTTCGTTGCAGTGCTCTTGACCGCTGCCTGTCTCAGGTTGTTCGACCTGTCGAGCACTTCCCCAGGGGTGGGGAGAGGAATGTGTCCGATGAGCGAAGTGACTCTGGTAGCAGCTGCACCGGCGAGATCAGCCAGTGTCTTCAGTCGTTTGCGTACCCTTCTTGTTCCTTTGCTGGCTGTGTTCACCGCCGTGTTGATCGGTTCCCTGTTCATCGTGTTAACCAGTGTGTTTTCCGGCACGGGGACTCTGGGAGAGAACCTATTGAAGGGCCTGGAGACAGCTGGGGCGGCTTATGCGGGGTTGCTGAATGGCGCTTTTGGCGATTCTGGCGGGCTGACTCGAACACTTGTTAAGACCACCCCTCTCATTTTTTCAGGTCTGGCGGTAGCCTTTGCCTTCAAAGGCGGGCTGTTCAACATCGGTGCTCAGGGGCAATTGGCCATCGGATCGGTCACCTCTGCCTGGGTCGGTTTTGCCATTCACATTGATCTGGGCAATCCGCTGCTGTCCACCGTTGTCCATGTCACTCTGGCGCTTCTGGCCGGGATGCTGGGCGGTGCTCTGTGGGGGGCGATCCCCGGTTTGCTGAAGGCCTACACCGGCGCGCATGAGGTGATCACAACCATCATGTTCAACTTCATCGCGTCGAATTTGATTGCCTGGTTGTTGTATGCTGGCTCTCCTGGCGAAGGTATCCCGCCTGGCCCACTGAATGACGGCAATGGCGTTATCACACGTACCCCTACCATTTATCCAACAGCACAGCTGCCCGTGATTTATGATCCGCCCGGTCCGCAGGCGCTGCATCTGGGTCTGTTTCTGGCCCTGATTGCCGCGGTCATTGTGCTGCTGGTGCTCAGGCGGACGACGTTTGGCTTCGAATTGCGCATGGTGGGGCTTAATCCGACTGCAGCGCGGTACAGCGGGATCAGCGTCAAGCGCATCACCGTGCTGACGATGATCATTGCCGGCGCGCTGGCTGGTGCTGCCGGGGCAATGCAAACGCTGGGGGTGAATTATCGTTACGAGCCTAACCAGAGTCTGGGGCTGGGATTTGACGCGATCACGGTGGCCCTGCTGGGCGCTAATAACCCGATCGGGGTGATTTTCTCAGCGTTTCTGTTTGGCGCGATGGACGCTGGTTCCACGCGAATGCAGTTCAACAGTGGTGTGCAGTCGGAGATCATTGTGGTTATCCAGGCGCTGATCCTGATGTTCGTGGCTGCCGAAGAACTGATCCGGATGATCTACCGTACGCGGGGTGCAGCCGGGCCAGCGCAGAAGCTGAGCACCGGCTGGGGGCAGCGCTAGGCACAGGCGAACGGGCCACGGAAGGAGCGGGCAGACTATGCTCAGTGTTATGACGTCCGCCGCGAAAACGAATCGAACCCTGGTCACGACTATGGTGCTGTTGGCGGCCCTCCTGGTGGTGGCCTTTCTGGCTGCCGATGCGGTTGGCCCTGCGATTGTCGTGGCGGTGATCAACGCCGGTATTCGCGGCACAGTACCCATTGCCCTGGGGTCGATGGGTGGCATCCTTAGCGAGCGCAGCGGCATCGTGAATATCGGGATAGAAGGCATGATGTTGCTGGCCGCTTATGCAGGTTTTATGGTTAATGTCAGTCTGAGCGGCAGCGGCGCCCCGGCGGCATTCCAGTCGGAGCCGGTGCGTCTGGTGATCTCCATCCTGGCCGGTGTGCTGGTTGGCGGCCTGACGGGGCTGCTGCATGCGCTGCTGTCCATCCGTTTCAAGGTTGACCAGATCATCAGTGGCACGGTGATCAACACGCTGGCTCTGGGTCTGACAGGGTACTTCTATATGGCAGGGGCAACGACTCAGGGGCGTCTGCCGCCACTGATCACCAATCCGTTCAGGCCTGATGCCGGGCTACCCTTCTGGATCGGGGAGATCATTTTCAACAAAGGGGCGGTCACCTACCTGGCCGTGATCGTGATCATCGCGATCACCATTGCGTTGTTCCGCACACCGTGGGGGCTGCGGACCAGAGCGGTCGGTGAGCATCCCCGTGCGGCGGATACGCTGGGGATTAATGTCCATCGCCTGCAGTATATGAACCTGTTTTTCAGCGGTTGCGCCGCAGGACTGGGAGGGGTATTCCTGACCCTGGAGGCGGTGGGTATTTTCGAGCGCGGGATGACCAATGGCCGTGGGTTTATCGCGCTGGCGGTCATGATCTTTGGCAAGTGGCATCCACTGGGCGCGGCAGCCGGGGCGCTCCTGTTCGGGTTTGCGACGGCGCTCCAGGGGCAGCTCCAGTTCTTCAACATTCAAATCCCTCATCAGTTTGTGGGCATGTTGCCTTACTTGCTGACGGTAATCGTGCTGGCGGGTTTCGTGGGGCGGGCCAGGCCTCCGGCGCATGTGGGCAAGCCCTATGAGGTGGAATAATCCGGCCCTCGCACACGGGTGATTGCGGGAGAGACTATGCAACCGAACGAGGTTGTCCTTGAAGTTAGCGGCGTAACCAAGCGGTTTCCGGGCGTTCTGGCTAACCACAACGTCAACCTGACCCTGCACAAAGGGGAAATCCTGGCCCTGCTTGGCGAGAATGGTGCGGGCAAGACCACGCTCATGAACATCATCTACGGCCTGTACCATGCTGACAGTGGCACAATCAAGCTGAAGGGCAAGGAAGTCCGCTTTGTTAGCCCGCGCGAGGCGATCCACCACGGCATCGGGATGGTGCACCAGCACTTCCAGCTCATCCCTGTCATGACGGTGGCCGAAAACGTGGTGCTTGGCGAAGAGGTGACCGACGGCGCTTTCCTTGACCAGCAGGAAGCTGCTCGCCGGGTGAGGGCCTTGAGCGAGCAATATCACCTGGAAGTGGATCCGAATGCCATCATCGAGGAGCTGCCGGTCGGAATGCAGCAGCGCGTTGAGATCCTCAAGGCGCTCTACCGCGATGCTGAGATTCTCATTCTGGACGAGCCAACAGCCGTGCTTACCCCTCAGGAAGTGCAGGGGTTGTTCAAAGTCATGCGTGATCTTGCTGCCCGCGGCGTCAGCATCATCTTCATCACCCACAAGCTGAAGGAAGTCCTGGCCGTAGCGCACCGGATCGTGGTGATGCGCGATGGCGAGGTGGTGGGCACTGTCCTGCCGGAAGAATCGACCCAGGAATCTCTGGCTGCTCTGATGGTCGGGCGTGAGGTTCTGTTACGGGTGAACAAACCACCTGCGCGACCGAAAGAGGTTGTGCTGGAGGTGGAGAACCTCAGTGCATATGACGACCGGGGACATCGGGCGGTCAACGATGTGAGCTTTGTTGTCCGTTCCGGTGAAATCGTGGGGGTTGCGGGGGTCCAGGGTAACGGTCAGACGGAACTGGTCGAGGTTCTCACCGGTCTCCGACCTGCTGCTGGCGGCCATGTCAGGATCAATGGCAAGGATTTGACCAATGCCTCGCCCCGTGCAGTAACAGCCAGTGGAACCGGCCATGTACCGGAAGATCGGCATCGGTTTGGGATGGTGGCAAACTACACTGTGGCCGAAAACCTGGTGCTCAATGTCTACTATGCTCCGCCCTACAGCGCTGCGCCGTCGTTGCGGCAGCTGCCGGTGGTGACGGCGATCTATCTTGTTCTGGCGCTGGGTGTATTTGCCGTCCTCGGCCTGATCTGGAACATGTTGTGGACGACGGCTTTCTGGCCACTGGTGCTTAACCTCTATGGCATCGTTGATGTGGAAGCTGCGGGCAGGCGGGAGATGGCCGGGCCGGAATTGATCAGCATGATAACCTTGCTGGTGATGGCGCTGCTCTTCGCGTACGTGGCGCACCGGGTGGCGACGCTGATCATGAATCGTTTGCGGCCTGCGTTTGGTTCTCTTGTGGCTCGTGGCAATGAGAACGGCGGCGTGGTGCTTGATCACGACCGTGTCGATCACAACGCTGTTACGCTGGTCAAGGAGTTCGATATTCGTACGCCGACGGTCACAACCCCCGGCGGCAGTCTTTCCGGCGGCAACCAGCAAAAGATGGTGGTGGCACGTGAATTTGGCCGGCGGCCACGTCTGTTGATCGCTGCTCAGCCCACGCGAGGGATTGATGTGGGCAGCATCGAATTCATCCATCAGCAGCTCGTGAGTCAGCGCGACGCCGGGGCAGCTGTGCTGCTCGTCAGTGCAGAACTGGATGAGATCATGGCGCTTTCCGATCGCATTGTGGTGATGTACAAAGGTGCAGTCGTTGCAACTGTGGATGCCAGTGCGGTCAGCCGAGAGCAACTTGGCCTGTTGATGGCCGGCGCGAGCGCCGAGGACGTGTTAAAGGAACCGGTTGCGGTGGCGGCAGCTGCTGTGCCGTAGGGCAGACGCGGGTTGTGCCGCGCCGGTTGTGAAGTTACAATGACTTTCCGGTATCCGATCGAGGGGGCGTCACCGGCCTGGCCGGGACGCCTTTATTTTGCGATGACTGTGGCGTGATGGAAAAGCAAACCCAGACATTTGCAGGACGGTTTCCACGGTGGATGATTCGCCTGTGGCATGCAGCAAACCAGCTGTGGGGCAGGGTGTTCCTGCGTGGGGATTTCACCGCTCTCCTTCTGGCTGGCGGTATGATGCTGACCACCGCCCTGGCAATGGAGGCAGCAGGATGGACGGAAGGCCTGGGCCAGCTGGTGCCCGTTGCGCTTCTCAGTGTGGTCTTTGGGTTTCTGCTGGCGCGCAGCCACTACGGGGAACTGCTCTCTCTGCTGATCTCCAGCGTGTACAGTCTGGGCTTCATCGGGTTGCTCACCGCCATGTACCTGGAAGAAGGATCGCTGTTCACCCGCCTGGGCAGCATCTTTACGCGTTCTGTGGCATGGCTGCAGGTGCTGGGCGGCGAGGGGATCGCCCAGGATAATCTCATCTTTGTCCTCTTTCTTTCCGTTCTCTTCTGGTTCCTGGGGCATAACACCGCCTGGCATATCTTCCGTGTCGATCGGGTCTGGCGGGCAGTGATCCCGCCGGGGCTGGTTATCCTGGTCAATGAGTTCTACGACACCGGGGGAGCTTCCACCGGGCTATATCTGGCTCTATTCTCGGTATTTGCCCTCCTGCTGGTGGTACGCAGCACCATTGACAACCAGGAATGGGAATGGTACCTCAAACGGATCACCTTTCCGCCCGGTTTGCGCACCCAGTTTATGCGCTGGGGGGCCGTAGTAGCGATCGTGCTGGTGGGGGTGGCCTGGGCACTGCCCAACGGCGCCAATAACGATAACCTGGAACGTGTCCAGGAATTTCTCAACAGTGACCCGCTCAGCCGGTTGAATGATCTGCTGAACCGCCTGTTTGCCTCTCTGGATACTGAAGGGCTGGCGACGGCTGACTACTATGGCGGGAATTCCCTGCAACTCAGCGGGGCGATCCAGCTGGGCGACCGGCCGGTAATGCTGATCGAGGCGCCGCTATTGGCCGAGCAGGGCACGCGCTATTACTGGCGATCGCGCACGTTCAGCTACTATGAGGGCGGGCGATGGACTCCAACAGCTTCGGTTCGGCTGACCGCCCCTCAGGCTGGCTTTGTCATTCAGGATCGCCCTGCTGCGCAGGCACTGCGGCAGACGATTCAGCAACGGGTGACGATGGTTCTTGATGCGTCGCGGCTGGTCTATAGTGCGCCGCAACCTAGCGTCCTCAACCTGCCGGTGACGATCGACCTGTCCTATGTGGACCAGGCGCGGCAGGTTATGGATGTGTCGGTGATTCGCCCGCTGGAAGTCCTGCGCAATGGCGATACCTACACCGTTGTCAGCAGTGTTTCCGTCGCTGATGCCCCCTCACTACGGATGGCGGGGACGGTCTATCCGACCTGGGTGCTGGACACGTATCTTCAACTGGGTAGCAGCGTTACTACGCGCACACGCGAACTGGCTTTTGCGATTGTCAGCGGGGCCAATGCCCTGACCCCCTACGATCAGGCCAAGGCCATTGAGCGCTGGTTGCGCACAAATATCGTCTATGATGAGGCTATTCCAGCGCCGCCAGCGGGCGTAGACCCGGTGGACTGGGTGCTGTTCGATGGCCGGCGTGGTTACTGTAACTACTATGCCAGCGCGATGGTGGTCTTGCTCCGGGCTATAGGCATTCCGGCGCGGGTGGCGGCGGGCTTCTCCCAGGGTGAGTGGAGCGCGGCAACCCAGCAGTTCCTGGTCCGTGAGCGGGACGCGCATACCTGGGTTGAGGTCTATTTTCCGGGGTATGGCTGGGTGGAGTTCGAGCCGACGGCGGCACAGGCGCCGTTGGATCGTCCGGACATGGTGCCGGTCGTGCCCGGCCCACTCCAGCCGACCAGCACACCGGTGGCAACCGATACGCCTCGCCCGACTGCTACGCCTACGGTGACACCTTCGCCAGCTCCCACCGAGACGCCTGCCCAGGAGGAAGCGGCCCCCTATGTCCCGCCGACCATAACGCCACCGCCGACTCCCACACTGGCCGTACCGCCGACACCGCCTGTGCCTTCTGAGCAGGAGATCACGCCTCCTGATACCCTGGCGATACTCTTATCGGTGATTGTCACTGTCTTGATCGTTCTTGGATTGCTGGTGCTGCTGGTTGTGCTGATTCTGTTCCTGGTGTGGTGGCTGGAATGGCGCGGGCTTGGCGGCCTGACACCTGTGCAGCGCGCCTATGCCCTGCTGGAACGGTATGCCGGCTATCTGGGGGTTCGCCTGGCGCCGAGTTACACTCCCCGCGAACGGCAGCGCGTGATCAGTCACCATGTCCCTGAAAGCAAACGCGCGGTGCATGTCATTACCGATATGTACGTCGAGGAGACCTATGGCCCGCGGCAAGAGCGCCGCACGCGCTGGAACATTGCTGCCCGGAATGCCCTGGATGAGGCCCGTAAAGCGTTTGTGCGGGCGCGGTTAACACGACTGCTGCCCCGGCGCTGGCGTGGCGGATGAGGACCGCCTGCAGTCAAGAGAAATCGCGGGAAGCTTGCCCCTGCACCGGACAGCAAGACCGCGTGTCCACTCGATAGGCCGGGCACGCGGCTTTGTGCTCAGAGGAAGGGCGCTCACCGATCGCGGTCGACAGCGACGTAAGTGAGCTGGAGGAGTTGCCGGCGCGCTTCCGAGTCGGGCAGGTTTGCCAGACTCTGCCGGGCCTGCCGGGCGAAATCGCGGGCGATATCCAGGGCTTCCTCAACCGCGCCGCTGGCCATGATGGCGGCGATGGTCGCGTCAATTTGCTCTTCGGTCGCTGTTCCGGCGATGACCTGGCGGAATGTGCCGTTGAGATTCCCTTCTCTGGAACTGTATAGCAGTACCGGCAGAGTGATAACCCCTTCGCGGAGATCGTGGCCACTGGGCTTGCCCATGCGTTCGGTGTCGCTGGCAAAGTCAAGGGCGTCATCAACGATCTGGAAGGCCATGCCCAGCAAGCGACCGTAGGTACCCATCGCTTCAACAGCATCGGCTTCGGCTTCTCCCAGCATTGCACCGGCCTCCGCAGCGGCACGGAACAGCGAGCCAGTCTTGCCGTAGATGCGGGCGTAGTATTCCTCAACAGGGACCAGGACGTGCTTGGTCTGCGCCTGCAGAAGCTCCCCCTGGCAGATTTCGTTCAGGGCGCGGGAAAACGCTCGCATGATGCCGACATGCTCCGCTTCCGCGACAAGCTGGGCGGCCTGGGCGAAGAGCATATCCCCGCTGAGAATCACCAGGCCGGGTGGGAAGAAGGCGTTGAGGGTAGGGACGCCGCGTCTTTCCTGCGCGTTATCGACCAGGTCATCATGCACCAGCGTGGCGGTATGCAGCATTTCCAGTCCAGCGGCCACCGCAATGGTTCGCTCAAGGTCAGCGTTGAAGATCCGCCCGGCATAGAAGGTCAAACTGGGGCGCAATCGCTTTCCACCGGCACGGACAATGTCCCGGATACGTTCTCCGATGGTCGTCCCGTCGACAGGGACCGCAGCCAGCAGGCGTTCCTCCAGGCGGTTCAGTTCGTATTCAATGCCGGCGGTGAATGAGACGAAAGCAGTGTTCATACCTGTCTTCTTGTCGGCTAGCCCCGGACTGTGCTTAGTTGCGCGGCTGGTCAAGCGAAAGACGTCGGTTGATGTCACTCCAGGCATCAGCACGCTGAGCGCGCAGATAACTGGCGGCCTGCACCAGGCCCAGGTATACCGTCCTGAGTTGCTCCAGACGCTGCAGGTAAGCGGCGGAATGGGCGGTGTGATCGATGTCGAACAGGTGGTGCTGGCGTCCGGTGATGTTGTCCAGACGCTGCGCGATCAGAACGGCGAACGCCTCGCCGGGGTTGTCGACCACCCGGTAGTACTTGCGCCGGTCATGGGGGCGGTTGACAGACTCCACCAGGCCCATCTGCTCCAGATTCTTAAGGATGACGCTGTTTGAGCTTTTGGCAATACCGGTATTCCGGGTGATTTCATCCAGGGAAAGGGGTTGATCAGCGGCAAACAGCAGCGCCAGCGCCAGAGATGCTGACCTGTTCAGGCCGAGGAGCTTGCCCACCTTTGCCACGGCTTCAAAGAGGGTGGGATCGATGTCAGGCGCTGGCTTCACCGGTGGCATGGAAATTACCCAACAGGGTGCGTGCGTTTATCGGATATAGTCCATCGTTATTGCTTTCACAAAGGGATTATAGTAAGTTCGGACCCGAATTGTCAATCGAAAATTTGAAATTTTTAGAATCTTCTAAACGTTAGGGAGGGCGAGAGATATCCACCGCCAGGCAGGGGGATTATAGCATGCCGGTAACCGATTGGCGGTAGATTCCTGGCGGGTTGTGGATTTTAGCCCCAGTCTGAAGAGGCTCTGGCCTGGTGCTCGGCCAGCACGCCGTATAGCTTGGCGAGCAGTTCCTGCTTGGAGACCGGCTTGGTCATCAGATCAGTGGCACCCGCCTGGATGGCCTTGCGCCGCGTTGCGTAGTCATCCAGGGCGGTGAGCATCACGATGGGGACATGCCGTAGCTGGTGCATCGCCCGGAGGTGCCCACAAACAGTCACGCCTGAGATGTCCGGCATCATGATGTCCAGCAGCACAATGTCGATGTTAACGGCGCTCTGGGCGATGGCCAGCGCCTCCTGGCCGCTGCAGGCCGTGATGATCCGAAACGGTGTGTTCTGGAGCATAAGCCTGATCAGCGTCAATGCTTCTTCTTCATCGTCGACCGCCAACACCGTAAAGGACTTGCCTGTCATCGGCGACCTCCGGCTCTGTGGTCTTCTTTCTTCGGAAGAACCATTGTGCTGTTCGCAACCCTGGAGTCCGGTTTCATGCATTTTATCATGATTCAGAACGCTTTTGTGATTATTCAGGTATGGCAGGATCACAAGCTCTGTCTATCTCGTCTTGCTCCAGCAGTTTCCGGGGCTTATGGTGCTTGCTTTCCTGGCCGGATCCTGGCATTATCGGCTGGGTTGGGTGGGTTGTGCAGAATCTGGCTGGTCCAGCAGGCAGGAGGACAGGTGGTGATCAGGCTGTTGATCGGCACGCAGAACCCTGGCAAGCAACGGGAATACCAGGACTTGTTGGCCGAGGTGCCGGTGGTGTGGGTGGGACCGGCGGAGGTTGGTCTGGCGGATCTCGAAGTGGATGAAACCGGAGCCACCTTTGAAGAGAATGCCCGTCACAAAGCCCTTGTCTACGCCCGCGCTTCAGGTCTGCTGACACTGGCCGATGACTCCGGCCTGGAGGTTGACGCTCTTGGTGGCCAGCCGGGGGTACAGTCGGCGCGTTATGCCGGTTCCGGGGCCAGTGACGCTGATCGGTACCGCAAGTTGCTGGAGGTAATGACAACCGTCCCGGATAAGGAGCGAACAGCGCGCTTTGTGTGCGTGGTTGCCCTGGCAACACCGGGTGGGGAAGTCTATATTGCGCGCGGGACGGTTGAGGGATGGATCGGGCGTAGTCCGCGCGGGCGGCAGGGATTCGGATACGACCCGGTGTTTGTCCTGCCGGATGGCCGTCATCTGGCAGAATTACTCCCGGCGGAGAAAAACGCGATCAGTCACCGCGCTCGGGCACTGGAAGCTCTCAAACCAACGCTTTTGGCAGTGCTGGAACATCTACGGGAAACAGGGCAGGCCTAGTAGAACGGTCTTCCCGTTTCCGGGGTAGTTGCTTTTCTCTTATCTGTGTTGTTGACAATCAAGTGTAGTATCCGGGCCTGTCCCGGTGTGCGCCGCTGCATAGCGGTAGGTGGCATGATGAGCGGCATGGCGAAAGGAAGGATTGACTGGCATGGCGCAGGCTGAGGTGATCTGGCTGCAGAATCAGCAATTTGTGGGCATTGACAGCACAAGGCATTCGGTTGTGCTCTCCGGCACAGGACCGGACGACGGCGTAGGGATGAAGCCTTCTGAGTTGTTGCTGGTCGCGCTGGGCGGTTGTACCGCCTATGATGTGGTCAACATCCTGCACAAGAAGCGAGAGAAGCTCACCGATCTGCGAGTCATGGTGACCGGCGAGCAGGAGAGCGATCCCCCCTGGCCTTACCGGAAGATTCATGTGCATTACCGTGTCTATGGGCGCGGGCTGAATCCTGAAGCCGTGCGGCAGGCCATTGATCTTTCCAAGCACAAATACTGCTCGGTGTCAGCGACGGTATCCGCCTCCGCCGAAATCACCACCGATTTCGAGATCATTGAGGCTGACTGAGTTGACCGTCTGACGGTTCGCTGCAGCGGGTTGCGGTGCTCCCCGGAGGGTACTCACCCTTCCCGGAAGGCTACTGGCCGAGTACCTGACTGGCCGCTACTGCCAGAGTTAGCAAGCTGAAATTATACAGGAAGTGCGCCGCGATGGCGGCAGCCGTTCCGTAGTGCTTGCGCGTCCAGCCGAAGATGACGCCCACCGTCAGGATGATCAGCAGAGCAGGTGTGAACTGGTACTGCAGATGGGTCAGCGCAAAGAAAATCGCTGTGGGCCAAAGCCCGGTAACCGGCTGTAGCGCACCGCGAAAGGCGATCTCTTCCCCCCAGGAGGAGAACAGCGCGACCAGAAACGCCGCCGGTAGGCTGGTCACGCTGCCGGCAATGGCCTGGCTGAGCTGCGTCTGCTGCTCGAAGGCATCCTGCGGTGCGAGCAGCATCCATACCGCTCCGGCGCAGAACTGGAATGCCAGCAGCACAACGGCCATCCCTACTCCCGCGGTCATCTCGCTGAAGGTGGGCCAGCGCAGACCCAGTCGCACAAGGACCTGCCGCCAGGTGCGATCCTGGCCGAAGCCGATGCCGACCAGTGTTCCCGTGAGGAGGAGGACAGCGGTGAAGGCGGACGAGAGGACCACATCAGTCTGATCCAGGCCATTAGCGGCCAGGCCAGCCTGACCGCCAAGGATGATGAAGTCCGTCAGAGTCTGAAGGAGCAGCAACTGGACAGCCCCCAAGCCAAAGGCGTGCGCTGCGGACGTGCGGTCAAAGCCGCGAATCTGTTCCGGCCAGGGGGTTGTATCGTCCCAGAGCGCTGGCCGTAAGGCGGGGAATAGCCCGGCAATAGCTCCGCGCAGCCTGGCGCTCCATACGAATAGCCACAGGTAGATCGCGCCGGCAACAGCCAGGACAACGCCTGCCAGACCGTTTAGAGGCGCAATGGACTTTTCCGACACGGACGGCGCAGTGGCCTGGATGTCAGCCAGGCTCAGCGCGCTGAGCAAGGCATAACCCACAAACCCGATCAACAAGGCTCCCCATGCCAGGAGAAAGATGGGCCTGAATGCCGGATCGCGATCACTGCGACGGGCAGACCAGCCAGTGGTGACGGTCAGAAGGACGGCGAAAACCAGGATGACCAACTGTGCGGCCATGCGTCTGTTGCCTTTCCGAGTGCAGCAGGGTTGCCGCTTATCATACTTACTTTTGCGGGAGATGCCGAACTCTCATCCCTGCCGGGACAGGTAGAATCTGCCGATGATTCCGGGGCATACCAGCAGGTGCAAAAGGGGCAGGGGGGTGAAAGAGGAGATCAGGTTGTGTGAGCAGATAGCCTGTCACATACAGGTGTAGCAGCCAGTCCTCTGGCAAGCACCTCCTCCGGGGAGGGTTGTCCATCAAAATGATCTGGGGTGTGCAACTATCAGGGGAATCGGAGTGCCGCAAAAAAACGGAGGACACCTGCGGTTTCTGGCCGGGCAGATGTCCTCCGCGAGTGGCGAGGGCAAGTGGGTTAGCGCCCGATGCTCATGGGCATGATCACGTGGACGAAATCATCCCGGCCAACCGGCTTGATCACGCCGGGTGCGGTGGGACCGTTGCTCTGCAGGACGACCTGTTCCTCCCGGATCACATTCAGCACATCGATCAGGTAACGCACATTGAAGCTGATCTCCTGCCGATCGCCTTCAACGGTGGCATCAACGATGGCATCGGCGCTGCCACGCTCCGTAGAAGTTGCGCTCAGGCGGACGATACCCGGCGCGGAGGGCGTTTCCGCCGGGATGACACTGACCTTGGCGTTGTTATTCACGTCGCGGGCGAAGATGTCCGCACGCTTGCAGGCGCGCAGCAGATCCGCTGTGTAGGCAACCGTGCTGGTGGTGAAGCTGCGGGGGATAATGGCGTTGTAGTCCGGAAACTTGCCGTCCAGCAGGGTCGAGGCTACGTCCACGTTCTTCAGGTGGAAGATAACCTGATTGCGCCCCTGCGGGATGCTCATCAGGACTTCCTCATCATCATCGCTGATAATGCGGCTTAGCTCGGCCAGTGTGCGGGCCGGAATGATCAGTTCTGTGGGCCGCGGCGTGCCGATCTCCAGCGGCGCAGTACGCACGGACAGGCGGTACCCATCAGCGGCTGCCATGACGATGTTGTCCGCGCTCAGACGGGTGTAAACACCGGTCAGGATCGGCCGGTTATCGTCCGTGGCGGCGGCAAAAACAGTCTGGGTGATCATCTCGCGCAAGACCGCCCCGGGGATGGCAATGCCGGGTGCTTCGCCGGCCTGGGGGATCAGCGGGAATTCGTTGGAGTCGATGCCTTTGATGTTGCTGTTGGTTGCGCCACAGTGCACTTTGAGGGTCAGGTTACGCACGTCCAGATCAAGATCGACGCGCTCCGGCGAGAGCTGGTTGACGAGGTCGATGAACGTGCGGGCCGGTACCGTGATGGCGCCATCTTCCTCGACACGCGCGCCGATCCAGGCGGTGATGCCCAGTTCCAGGTTTGTTGCGGCAAGCTTCAGGCGCCCTTCTTCGGTTTCCAGCAGTACATTGCCCAGCACCTGCATGGTTGGGCGGGTGGGCACGGCGCGTCCCACGATGCTCAGGCCTTTGGCGAGATTTTCTTGAAGAACCGAAACCTTCATGATTCGGGGTCTCCCTTGAAAGTAGAAGCTCAGGACCGTGCTTCCCCATGTCAGTCAGACGGCCCGGTGTGCTGCTCATACCGCCGCCTGGCGCCGGTTGTGGCGCAATGGGAGGGAGCATATGCCGTGCTTTCGGGCGGGCAGCCGGGCCGATAGCTCACCACCGGGTGTGTGTGGTAGTATACAACAATCCCGGCCAGCGGCACAGGCCTGTCCCCGAGGGCATGTGCTATAATTGGCGTTCGTCCGGCAGCCCTGAACTGCTGAGCAAGGGGTGCACAGCAGGGGCAACTGGATGTTTCTGTTTCTGTATGCGGGAATGGGGTGCGGCGTGTCCGGCAAGATTCATGACGTAGTGATCAAGCCTCTCGTCACTTTCTCCGATGATCGCGGTTACTTTCGGGAGATTCTGCGCGACGACGATGGGTTATTGAAGCGCTTCGGCCAGACCAGCTTCACCAAGAGCTATCCCGGGGTGATCAAAGCTTTTCACTGGCATCAGAAGCAGGATGATCTATGGTACGTGGCGCTGGGCATGGCCCGTGTGGTGCTCTACGACCGGCGGCCTGACTCTCCAACTTACAGGGTTACGCAGCAAATCTTCGCCGGGGAAGATAACCCGATGCTGATTCTGATCCCGGCAGGCATCGCTCATGGCTACCAGGTGCTTGGAGACCGGCCTGTCTACCTCTTTTACCATACGACGGAGAGTTATGACCGGGCTAATCCGGATGAACAACGCATCCCGTATGATGACCCGGAAATCGGGTTCGACTGGTCGCTCCATTTTCGTTGAGTGTGTGGGCGGGCCGTTTGTCTCACTTGCTCCGACGGTAGCGAACCCGCATAATTGAGTCGGCCCAGGGAAGCGTAACGGGCCGGATCTGGTTCTGCGCCTTCAACATATCACCCGGGGAAGTTCTGTGTCCGCAATGACGTATCGCGTGTTGCTGCCTGTCATCGCCGCGTTACTGCTGATTGGTGGTTGCGCCCCTGGCGCTCCAGCGGCGTCCGTACCGGACGTGAGTGCACCTGCTGATGCTGCAGCCGCCTCAGAAGCGACACCTTCGCCGCAGCCCACGGAAGCGCTGGCAGCTCTGGTGAACGGGCAGCCGATCACGCTGGCGGTATTCCAGCAGCGCCTGCGGGAGGAGGAGCAGCGACTGGCTGAGGCCGGTGTCGTTCCGGCGGATCGGGCAGCGTTCGAGCAGTCGGTGTTAAGCGGCCTGATCGATCAGGTGCTCATCGAGCAGGCGGCAACCGTGCAGGGTCTGCGGGTTACGCCGGAGGAGCTTGATGCAGAGGTTGCGCTGAACATTGAGGTGGCGGGTGGTGAAGCGGCCTGGCAGGCCTGGCTGGTGGAAAACGGGCTGACCCCGGAGTCTTTTCGCCAGTCGCTGTACGAGGCGCTGCTGACGGCTAAGATTCGCGACCAGGTGATTGCCGGGGTACCGGAGCGCGTCGAGCAGGCGCACGCCCGCCATATTCTGGTCAGTACAGAAGCTGAGGCCCAGCAGATCTACCAACAACTGCAGGCCGGGGTGGACTTTGCGGCGCTGGCTCTGCAGCATTCGCGGGATGTAAGCACCCGTGATCTGGGCGGTGATCTGGGCTGGTTCACGCGGGAACAGCTGACCGAGCCAGTGGTGGCGGAAGTCGCCTTTACGCAGCCTATCGGCCAGATCAGCGAGCCGGTGGCCAGCCGCCTGGGCTACCACATCATCCAGACTCTGGAACGCGTTGCCGACCGTCCACTTGATGAAGCGGCACGGGCGGCCCTGTTTGAGATAACCTTTGAGCGGTGGCGGCAATCCCTGTGGGAGAAGGCCACCGTGCAGCGTTTCGTTGGCGGGTAAGAAGGGCGAGGGGGCGCTTATGTCCACACAGGGGCCTGATCGCGTTTACAATGTGATTACGGTGTTCTTTGTGTTGTTGACGCTTGGCTGTATTGTCCTGACCGGCCTCTTTGCCACGGGGACGTTGCCTGTGCCGTTCCTGGCGCCGGCGACACCGATCGTGCCCAAGGCAGCCCAGCTGCCGACGGTTACGCCGACGCCAACGATGGTGCCGCCAACATGGACGTTTACACCAACCAGGACGCCCACCCCCAGTAATACGCCGACGATCACCCCTTCCGTCACTCCTTCGTTGACGATCACGCCGACACCCGGCCCGACCGACACTCCCTCGATCACGCCGACGGCCAGTGATACGCCCACATTGACGCCCTCGGTGACGTTCACGCCGACAGTCACGCCTACCGGCCCCACGCCAACATTCACCTATACGGCTTCGCCATTTCCCTTTGGTCTGCGGGGCAACGTGGTGTTCACGGCCAATTTCGCCAACACAGCCGGCTGCGCCTGGCAGGGGATTGGCGGACAGGTTTTCGGCCTGAATGGACAGGGCCTGACCGGCTACAACATCCGCGTGACCGGCCCTGGCCTGGGGGAGGGCGGAGCGGGGATCGTGGTAGCCTCTGGCTCGAACACACTGTACGGCTCGCCATCAGGCTGGGAAGCCTTCGTCTCCGGCCAGACGAACAACAATACTTATTTCGTGGAATTGCTGACGCCCAGCGGCACGGTTGTGTCGCCTGCTGTACAGGTGACGTTCCCGAACAACTGCGCGCAAAATCTGGCGCTGGTCAATTTCGTGCAATTGCGGCCCTTCTAGCGCTTCAGGTGGTCGATGAGCAAGGATCCTTACCTGCCTGATGATGTCGATCCGGAAGCACTAAAGGCAGCCCGGCGAACGTCCGCCGGGCGAGCCGGCTGTCTGACGCCCAATGCGATCGCCGGGCTGTTCCTGGTTCTGACGCTGGTTTACCTGGTTTACTTCGGAGTCCTGCTGGCGAACCCATACCTGCCGATCAACCCATTTCCGCCGCGTACACCCCTGCCGGTCTATGTGGTGGCCACCGCCGATCCGCGCGGGCTGGCGGCTTCACCCTCACCGACCAAGGTTCCGGAGGTGGCCCGCCTGACAACGCTGGTGCCGACTGTCACGCCGACCGTGACTCCATCGCTGACACCAACGGTTACAGCAACTCCGCCTGTGATCACGCCACCCAGGCTGGCAACGCGTACGTTGATCCCGCCTTCGCCGACGCTGATCGGCGCGGCTTCTAACGTGCCAGCGGCGGGCCTCGTGATCACGCCGCCGCCAGCAATTGACCCGGCGGCGGTGACACGCGCACCCTTTCAGTTCACAGTCTATGGTGAAAGGGCCGCTTATATCCGCAATGCCAATGATCAGGGCTGCCGCTGGGCGAGTATTGCGGGGACGGTGATCGGCCTGAATGGCGAGGCGTTGATTGGTATGGCGGTGCGGGTGGTGGGCGAGGGGATCGACGAGATCCGCTTCACGGGCACGGCTCCTGCCTATGGCGCCGGCGGGTATGAGGTCTTTCTCAATAGCGCTCCGCTGGAAGCGCAGTATGTCGTCCAGTTGTTGAATCAGACCGGCGTACCGGTGTCCGAGGCGTTCACTGTGGTCACATCCCCTGAATGCGAGGAAAACGTCGCCGTCGTCACGTTTGTCCAGAATCACAGCTAGCAAAGGCGCTTATTCAATGCCGCTGTACATTGTTCCCACGCCGATTGGCAATCTGGAAGATATTACGCTGCGTGCGCTGCGTGTCCTGCGGGAAGCGGCGCTGATCGCTGCTGAGGATACGCGCGTTTCGCGCGTGCTGCTGGAGCACTACGACATCATCAAACCGATGATCAGCTACCATGAGCACAACAAACTGGCGCGGGTTGACGAGATCCTGGATGTGCTGGAGTCCGGGCGAGACGTGGCTCTGATCTCAGACGCCGGGACACCGGGTCTCTCTGATCCCGGTTATGAATTGATCAACGCCTGTCTGCAGGCTAACGTGCAGGTCATTTCGCTGCCCGGACCGAATGCGGCGATCACTGCCCTGGTTGCCTCAGGATTGCCCACTGATCGCTTTACTTTCCTGGGCTTCCTGCCGCGCAAGAAACACGCTCTGGTTGCCGAATTGATGGCTCTGAGCAACGCTCCGGAAACCCTGATTGCCTATGAAAGTCCGTACCGCCTGGTGGAGACGCTGGGGGTTGTCTGCGAGATTCTGGGTGAGTCGCGTCCGGTGTGCGTTGCCCGCGAGATCACGAAGATGTATGAGGAATACTTCCGGGGGACGGCCCGTGAGGCGCGGGACTACTTTGCCGAGGAGCCTGTACGTGGCGAGGTCACGCTGATCATCGGCGGACAGGTGCGCGGCGAGGAAGTCTGGAGTGAGGCCCAGGTTCGCGCTGAAATGCAGCGGCGGCTGGAGGCGGGGGAATCGCGCAATGCAGCCGCTAAGGCCGTAGCCGCGGAATCCGGCTGGAACAAACGAGACATCTATTCGCTTCAGTTCTGAGTATTTGGCACCCATGATGACCGATCTGAATCAGTGGCTTTCCCGCCAGCGCCGGCTGGCAGGTTGGCTTGAGCCTGTGATGATGATGCGCCCTGCTTCGCGGAAGATGGCCCTGGCCATGATGCTGTGGGGACTGGGAGAAGGATTGTGGCTGTACATCCGCCCGCTGTATATCACCTCGCTGGGCGGGAATCCGGTCCAGGTCGGCCAGGTTCTGGCGACAGCCGGGCTTGCCCCGGTCTTACTGATGTTGCCTGCGGGCCGTCTGATCGATCGCACCGGCCCGCGCCGGCTGATGCTGGCGACCTGGTGGCTGGGCACGGTGGCAGCGATACTGCTTGCCATGGCGCCGGGCTGGCAGTGGCTGATTCCGGGCTTCTTCCTGTATGCCATGTCGGCTTCCTCCCTGCCGGCGATCAATGCGTATATCGCCCGTGACACCCAGCTTGGTGGCCATCCCGACCGGAGTGTGCAGTCGGCTATCTCCACGGTCTATGCCGCGTACTTTGCCGGGACGATCTTCTCACCGATGATCGGCGGCTGGCTCGGTCAGACCTTCGGGCTGCGGACGGTCTTCTGGATCTCGGCAGGCTGGTTTCTGCTATCGACGCTGACCGTGTTGCAGACCCCGGAGTTGCCATGGGATCATGTTCATGGTTCGGCGGGAGGCGGGCAATCTTCTGCCAGCGCCTGGTGGCGCATGACCCCGGCACAGGTGCGTATCTACGCCGTGCTGCTCATCGTGTTCTTTGTGATGTCGCTGGGCTACCTGCTGGTGCCTACCTATCTGGAGGATGTACGCGGGTTGCCGGTTGGCCTGATTGGCAGCCTGGGAGCTGCAACGGCTACGGGCGGCGTGGTATGGACGTTTGTCCTCGGCAGGCGGCATAGCCATCAGGCGCTGGCCGCTGGTGCAGGTCTGATGGCGCTGGCTTTTGCCGGACTGCTGGTAGCGCCGGGTGGTCTTGGGCAGATTCCGGCGATGGTGGCGGTCTACTTCCTGCTGGGTGTTTACCTGACGGCGCGGGCGCTCTCGCTGGGTGTAGTCAGCGAGCATACACCGCCCCAGTATCGAGGCACAGCTTTTGGGCTGGTTGAGACAGCCTTCGGAATAGGGGCGTTTGCCGGGCCCTGGATGGCCGGTCTTCTGTACGCAGTCAGGCCGTGGCTGCCGTTTGTGATCGCCCTGGGTATGCTGGTGTTTATGAGCGGCGTGATCTGGCTGGCGCTGAAGCCAGCCAGATCCTTGCCGTAGTGAAAACCCTAGGGGACAATGCGCTGCCCCCTCGGGTTCTCATCAGATTCAGTAACTCAGCATTCGCACCGGTGTAGCCCGGACAACCAGCCGTTCCGCAAAGACGCCCCGAAAGGCATTCCAGGTGGTGCAGGTGATCAACGTTAGCATTTGTTCTGCGGTGGGGTAGGTTACCTCCACATCATTGGCGGCAACGACATCGATCGCGCTGACCTGGAATTCATAGATGGTGTTCCGGTCCACCAGAAAGATTGAATCGCCGATCTCCAGCAGATCGAGATCGCGGAATGGACCGGGGACGCCCTGGGTGATCTGGATATGCCCGGCCAGAACGGTATTCCCTCCATACTCGCCGGCTGCTTCATCAACCCAGGTTGTGCCCTGCAGGAAGCCGATATTCTGACCCAGATCACGCACGTCCCACGTCCGGTTGCGCAGAGGGATGTTGACGATAGGCACGGGACTACTCAGCCCCAGTTTGGGGATGAACAACTCACGTTCTGTCTGCGGATGGAATGGCGGCGTAGCAGTTAGCTCCTGCGGCGGCAGCAATGTATTCCGGGCTGTTGGGATCGGGATGGCGGTAGGCGGTGGCGGCGACGGCGTGAACGTCGGTGGCAAGGTGGGCCGTTCTGGAATGCCCTCGACGATCTCCGCTGGTGTGGCCGAGGACTCCGCCTGCGAAGCTGGCTCTCCGGTCCCACCGATCAGGGCCACGATGATGGCGATCACTGCCAGTATTGCCGCACCTATTGCCGCCAGCATCAGCCACTGCGATCGGCGTTCCGGATCGGCCAGCGCCATCCCCAGCAACCCCGACAGGAGCAGCAGGACCACTGCAGCGACAATGCCACTGTTGCTGGCGGCGCTGGTAACGGGGCCTGCCTGACCGGTGGCCGGCAGGAGAGCCGCGTCCGGGGCGATGCGTACAGCGGCAGTATCGCAGATGGAGGCGCTGCCGCCGACAGAGGTTGCGCAGCCGATGTTTTGCAGGATGGCACCGGCGATCACCCCTTCGTTGACGCGGGCCACAATGGTCAATGTGGCTACATCGTTGAAGTTAAGGGTGTTGGTGACGGCCACGATCGTGTTCCCTTCGCGCTCGATTGTGCCGTTGCTGATGGTGACACTCTCCACCTGCATCTTGATGTCGAGCGTATCAGTGAGGATGACACCGGCCAACGGTTCCGTGCCGGGGTTGCGCACGGTGAGCGTCCAGGTAACCAGGCCGCCGGGCGCAGCGAATGGCTGCGATGCTTCCTTATTCACCTGCGGGTCGGCTACGCCAGGGATCGGCGTGCCGATGATGTAGGGATTGCCGGATGAATCGGTGGTAATCAGCGGAATAGTGACGGTGGTCTCCCCGGTGACCGGGACGGTTGCTGTGCCGACAAAGCCATCCCCGGATACGATGATGCGCAGGATCAGCGGATTCGGGTCGCCACTGGTAGGAATGTAGCTGAAGAAGCCGGAGGTTGCTACTCCTGGAGGCAGGGATGTTGTTCCCAGTACGATCGCACCGCCCTGAGTCGCCGGACGGGGCTGGCCGCCAGCGGAGAATGTCCTGTCGACCATGTAGGAACCGCGCAGGTTATTGATCGGGCCATCGCCGACGTTCAGGACGCTGACGGTGATATCGACGCGCTCACCAAGCATGGCAACAGATTTGCTGGCGACCGCCCGGACATACAGCTGGGGGCGCAGTACGTTGAGCACGTACGTGTCGTTGTCCGCAACCGAACGGCCGAAAGAAGTCAGGGCGCTGGCAGTTGCTGTGCTCACCAGCGGATCGGGAGCGTTCGTGCCGACCGTATAGGTGTAGGACAGCGTGGTGCGCTCACCGGGCGCCAGTGTGCGGACCGGCAGGCGGTCAGTCAGTGGCCCGGCCAGACTATCAACCAGAGCCAGGCTGTACAGCGGTTCGGTGCCGGTATTGCGGATTTCCGCCGTGTAGGTCACAACCTCGCCAGGGGCAGCTCCCTCGCGATTGGCGCTCAGGTTCACGTCAATGCGCGGGGCAGCGGTGTCCAAGAAGTAAGTGTAGTTCTTGCTGATTGTGGTACCGATCGGGTCGATGCCCTGGGCGCGAAGGGTCATGTTCACCGGGTCAGGCGCATTGAGCGGCACAATGTACGTGAATTCGATGGTGATGCGCTGACCTGGCGTCAGGATCAGACCACTGGTGGGGTCAGTGGTCTGGATGGGGACGCCGACAGTGAGTGAGACGTTGGTCAGCGTAGTTGCGCCGTCGTTGCGGAGTGTGGCCACAAACATGATCGAGTCGCCCGCCACCCCGATGCATGGCGATGAGCAGTTGAGTGGAACGGCGCTGACATCGATCGACGACAGGGTGATCGTGACAGCGACTGTGGCGCTGTCGGAGACCGTGCCCACGGTCGGGCCGGTGCCCTGGGCGTCTACGGTGGCGATCAGCGGGGAAGTGTCCGTCAGCTGGACGTCATAGCTGAAGGTCGCCACCACGCTCGCGCCGGGGGCCAGGGTCGTTGTACCGAACTGGGCGGTGAGGTCGCTGGTAGTGCCATCCGGCAGGGTTGCCAGGGCGGAGAGGTTGGAGAGTGGTTCTGTGCCGATATTGGTTACGGTGGCCAGGTAATTGACAGTCTGACCGGCCAATACGGTTGTCCGGTCGGCGGTAAGCGTAACGCGGATGGCCTCGTTGTTCAGCAATGTGACACTGGCCGAGGAGGTATCGCTCACCGTGATGCCGTAACCGTCACGCCCAACCACCTGAACGGTATTCAGGAGAGGATCGGGGTCAAGGGCTGTGTTGACCCGGTGAGTGTACGTGGTGACAATGCGTTCCCCGATCGCCAGGCTGTACTTGGGCAGGGTGATGCCGGGGACAAGTGTGTCTGTGACCACCAGGCCGGTCACCGGCGTAGTGCTGGTATTGGCGATCTCGAGCGTGTAGGTGATGAGATCGCCGTTAAGCGCTGCCGCGCGATCGGCAGTCTTGATCACGTTGAGGCCGCTGCCAGCGACAGTCACCTGGGCACTGGCGGTATCCGTGACGATGGTGGGATTGTCCGGATCAGCGGGGTTGAATACCTCGGCGGTCACGGCGGCGGTGTTCGTCGCCGGGTCGCCATCTTCGGCGATCAGGATACGGCGGATGGTGGCGCTCACGCTGGCCCCCGGCGCCAGTGGTAACGATGAGGCACCGGGTGGCGTGCAGAGCGGTGCTGGCGTCGGTAGCGGAGTGCCCGGATCGAAGCACCCGGTGATATTCCCCCCGAGACGCGGATCGATAATCGTGAAGTCCGTGATGTTCTCCGTACCCGTGTTGGTCAGAGTCAGGGTGTAGGCAATCTCGGTGCCCACAGGGGCCAGAGTTGGGGAAGCAGACTTGGTCAGGCGGACACCGGGCGACACAATGTCGACAGTAGCGGTGGCCGTGTCGGTCAAAGTAAGTGGGCCGGGCGCAATGGCGGTCACCGTTACCGTGCTGGAGAAGGGATCGCTATCTAGGCCGGTGATGGTGTGGGTGTAAGTTCCGGTAGTGCTCTGGCCCGGATTCAGGGTGTTGGTGCCCAGCGCAATGGCGCCACCGGCCTCCGGACTGGATGCCAGGACATTGTTAAGCGTGCGCAGGCCTGTGTTACGCACAGTAACGGTATAGGTGACCGTTTCGCCGATCATCGCACTGAGGCGATCGGGTACATTGGTGACGAACAGATCGCCGCTGGCGATGGGGATGCTCGCCGAAGCTGTGTCCGTCAGCGGTGTGACTCCGCCCAGCAGACCAGTGGCGATGACCGTGTTTACCAGCGGATCGGGTGTTGTGGCGGTGACAGGAATTTCGATGCAGGTTTCGGCGGAGCCGTAGCCACCGAGCGTCGGCGTCAGTGGCGGAGTCACACCGGGCAACAGGCGGGCGGTGATATCCTGGCTGTTGTAGGTATCCACCACGCGAATGTTACTGATCGCGGTAGCCCCCAGATTTTCGATGCGTACGCGGTAGGCAACCATGTCCCCGACGCGGGCGAACGGCCGGACGGTTGGCGCGGCACAGCCGCCGATCCCCGCCACGGTCTTGCTGACCACCAGTTCGGACGAAGCGATTTCAACGGACACGCTGTCCATGTCCTGGATGGTGGTGCCGTTGGCTGTCAGGGCTGTAGCAAGGGCCGTATTGACCAGCGGATCGGGATCACTGGCCCTGACAGTGCGGGTCAGGATGCCGGTGGCTTCCTGGCCGGGTTCCAGTACACCCGCCGAAGCGGGGAAGGTCAGGTTGACCTGGTTCCCGGTACAGCCACTATCGGCAGTGGCGCAAAGCGGATCGCTGAGGGTAACCCCGGTCAGGGTGGAAGTGCCCTCGTTGCGCACCAGGAAGCCGTAGGTGATGGTCTCACCGACGAGAGCGATGCCGGTGGAAACCGTCTTGGTCAGGCTCAGATCGGCTTCGCGGATATCGACCAGAGCCAGACTGCTGGATGAGATCGTCACACCGGAACTGGCGCGTCCTGTCGCAGTGACACGGTTGACCAGCGGATCCGGAGCGCCGGCGGGGATCGTATAGTCGAAGGCGGCAACCGCCCGCCCATCCGGCGCAAGTGTATCGATGATCGCGCCGCTAACCGGGTCCCGGAGCGGGACGGGCAGACCGGAGAGATGGTCGATGGCGGTGACGTCGGACAGCGTCTGGCCGCTGGTGTTCGTCACTTCGATATCATAAGTGACCGTGTCACCGATCACAACCGAGGTAGTGCGCGGCGTCTTGGTGACGGTAATCCCCAGATCGCGGATGTCGATCGTCGCTGCGGCGCCATCGGTGATGCCCTGGTCATTAGTCACCGTGACCGTATTGACAAACGGATTAGGCGTGCCTGTCGTAACAGTGTAGGCGATGATACCAATGGCCGTCTGACCGGGAGCGAGAACGGGGATGGTCGTCACCAGCGGCCCACCTCCTACGCTCATCTGGATGGGCGCGCCCAGCTCATTGTCGATGACCTGGACGTTGGTCAGATCGGTGCTGCCGAGATTGACCAGTTCAACCGTGTACAGCACGGTGTCACCGACCGAGGCACCCGCCCGGTCAGCGGTCTTGGTGAGCTGGATGCCGGGCACCAGGATGTCGACAGCAACAGTGTCAGTGCCTTCAATTGTGTTGCCCTGATCATCCGCGCCGGTGGCAACCGCTTCATTGACAAACGGGTCAGGTAGTCCCGGTGTGATCTCGATCTGGTAGGTCAGGAAAGCAACCTCAAAGGGATTAAGGGCATCGATCGGGGCGACGGTCAGCGGCGTGGTGACGGTGCAGGTGACGTCATAAGTCCGACCGCCATAAGTCACCGAACCGCCGCAGACGTTTGGATTGGCGGCGGTATCCAGCCCAACCGCGGCATCGACCACCCGGAGGTTGCGGATGGGAATCTGGCCGATGTTGGTGATAGCGACAGTGTACGTGACACGCTCGCCAATCTGGACGGTAGCCGGTGACGCCTGCTTTTGAACCAGCAGTTGCGATGCGGTGATCAGCACGGTGGTGTAGGTGCTGTCGGTTAGCCTGTTGCTGCCAGCAACGGTGACTCCGCTGGCGGTAACCAGGTTAACCAGCGGACTGGGATCAGCCTGCGAGAGTGTGTACGTAATCGTAGCCGTAGCCGATTCGTTGTTGTTCAGCACGCCGGGAATGCCGCCAGGGAACTGCAGCGGCACAGGACCGGTCAGTGAGTCGTAGGCGGTGACACCGGTCATGGTGGAGTCGCTGGCGTTGGTAACGGTGATCGTGTAGCGGATCGTGTCCCCGACGAATGCGACATTCGGCACGGCGACCTTGCTGACGCGGAAGCGCGGATCGATCACATCCACGATGAACTCAGCTTCGGCCTCAACCGGTGTGCCGCCAAGCGTTGTGCCTTCCACATGCAGGGTATTGATGAACGGGTCAGGGTCGGTGTCGGTGATGATGTCCTGCCAGGTGCAGACAATATCGACCGCGCCAACCGGGAGAGTGGTCGGGCAGTCGGAGTTCGTCGTGAAGTTAATGCCGGTAGCATCGCTATAGGTCAGGTTGGTCAGGTCGCTTGTACCGTTGTTGGAGAGGCGTGCACTCCATGTGACCAGGGTATTGCGTTCTGCCGTATCTGTGCTGGCCAGGAGCACAACCTCCAGGATCGGATCGTCGAGGTCGATCGAAGCCGTGCCCAGAGTGCTCAGGTTGTAGCGGTTGGTGTCGATGATCAGCTCGCCGGTGGCGTTGACGGTGTTGATGAATGGGTCACGCGCCGTCTGCGGGATGGTCAGATTGACTGTTCCCACAGCCGATTCGCCGGGGTTGAGCGTCCTCGGACGATTGACCGGATCGGGGAAGGTCATGGCGACTTCGCCTGTTTGAGCATCGATCACGCTGATATTGGTGATCACATTGGAGGATGCCAGCGGGCTGGTATTCGTGATCGTTACGGAATACGAGACCGTGTCACCGCGGCTGGCCTGAGGCGGCCCAACCTTGACCACCCGTAGCGGGTTGCTGATCTGAACTTCGGCTGTCTGGGTGGAAAGAATCGTGACGCCCGGCTCACGGGAACCGGCACCGGTCGTCCCGCGAACCGTGACGGTGTTGACCAGCTTGTTGGAGGTCAGATCGGCGGGGCGGACTGTATAGTTGTTGGCCGCCGGGTCGCTCTCCAGGTAGGAAGCGTCACAGATCGGGAACAGGCACGGGTATTCCCGCGCTGCAGGCAGTGACTTGGGTGAGGTGTCATAAGGCGTGCCGGGGTTGATCGCCGGATTATCGATGCGCCGGTTGGCGATTGGGCCAAGGCGGTCATCGACCACGGTGACCTGATTCATGGCGATCTGGCTGATGTTGTAGACCAGATAGTCGTAATGGATTGTCTCGCCGACCACCGCAAACGAGCGATTGGGAACCTTGAGGATCAGGAAGGGGCTGAAAACCTCAATCTCATGCGTGTCGGAGAAGGTGAGGGTATCCACGCCATTGGTCATTACCGCCTGGAAGGTGTTAACCAGTTTATCCGGATCGCGTGGCCCGACTTCGTAGGTGTATTCGATGAAGGCGCTCTCACCGGGGGTCAGAGCCGGGTTGCCGGGGTCGGTGCTGTTAGCGATCAACGTGGCCGTGCTCAGCGTTCGCTCGGTCTCATAGGCGCTGTTGGAAACATCCCTGGCACTGATGAAGGTATAAGGGACATCCGAGACGTTGGTTAGCGTGACCCGATAGCGGATCACATCGCCGACGACAGCAAAGCCAAAGAACGGCTGGACGTTCACCTTCTGCACCAGAATCGGTGAGGTAACTTCCACCCGCCAGCTGTCCTGGGCGGTCACTGTCTGGCTGTTGACAATGCCGCGTGCCGTGACAACGTTGGTGATCGCCGGGAGATCGTCGGCGGTCACCTGGTGCTGGGTGGCTCCAGTGCAGCCCGGTGTGGTCTGGCTGAGGGTGACCGCGTCACCGGGGGCAAGCGAAAACGCTGGAAAAGCGGCGCTCAAATCCCCCAGGGTGGTGTCGCTGAGGGTGATTCCGGTGATCGTGCTCAGACTGCTGATGTTGCTCACCGAATAGGAGTAGGTGACGCACTGCCCGTCAGTGGCAATGATCCGATCGGCCACCTTATCAATGACCAGTGGGTTAACCAGCTGAACGTTCCACTCGTCTACGTCGCCAACAGGCTGCAGAGTCGGCTGGAGGGTGCCCGAAACCCTGACCTGGTTCTTGAGGGTGCGATTCTGGCGGTTCAGGTCAGCGGTGAGAACCGTGTACTGGACGGCACCATATGCCATCTCACCGGGCATCAGGCTGGGAATAACCGGCACCGCAGGGCCAGTCGTGGACTCCGTGATGGGATCGTACGGAGCCAGCAGGACCCTGTTGCCACTGCAGCCGGTGATGCCATCTGCGCACAGGGTATCTGTAGCGCTGATGTCGGTGATCTCGTTGACCTCAATGTTGGTCACGAAGAACTCGTAGGTGATGGTGTCGCCTACGGCGGCACGCGTGACGTTGGCCTCAATGTTGGTCACGAAGAACTCGTAGGTGATGGTGTCGCCTACGGCGGCACGCGTGACGTTGGCCTCTTTCTGGACGCGCAGTTGGGCTGGAAGGACGTCGATTGTCTTTGTGGCGAAGAAACTGCGCCGCAAACCAAGATCGTCAGTGCCTTGGATGCGCACCAGCACGGTCAACGGGTCGGGATCGTCACTTTGCACGGCACGGGTAAAGCTGCCGGTCGCCAGTTCAAATGGCGCCAGGGTGCCCGGCGCCAGGGAAGGAGCGCTCTGACCGGGGAACTGAAGGGGAATTTGCTGTTCCGGCTCGATGCGACTGACGATCTGGTAGAAGCCCGTGATGTCCGTCAGCGTGATGCGCCCGTTGTTGGAAATGAAGATGTTGTAGGTCACCGGCAGACCCGGCAGTTGCTCATCCGGCGGGGCGGAAGTCACGGTGATAAACAACTGCGCGTTGCTGATCTCCACGACTTCGGAGGTGGAATCGGTAATGCCGCCTTCCGCTGTGACTGTGGCGACATTGATCAACGGGCTGGGATCGCTGCCAGTGACCGTGTACTGCTCGGTGAACGTGTAGGGAGTCGCTGGATCGAGCAGGAGTCCGCCAGCAGGGATGTTACCGATAGCGCCAAGCAGCGTGTCGGTGATGGAGAGCACACGCAGAGGTGTGTCTATCAGATTACTGACAGTGAAGGTATAGGTGATGGTATCGCCGCGGAGAGCGGTCTCGCGATCGGCGCTGGCCTCGATGCGGATCTGGTTGTCCAGGATATCGACCAGCACCGAAGCGGTATCGGAAATCGTTGATCCTGCATTGGTGATCGCCGTGGCTCTGGCTGTGGTCAGGGGGGTGAAGCCAAACGGGTCAGGTTCCGTACCCTGTATGGTGTACGTGAACGTACCGCTGACAGTCGCCCCGGCGAGCAGGCTGGTCGTCGGCGATGGCGGCGTGCCCAGCAGGATACGGGTGCCGGAACAACCCGTCCCTGCGCCAGGCTCTGCACAGAGTGGAAACTCCACCCGAACGTTGACCAAACCCTCTGTACTGGTGTTTGTCACCTGGAAAGTGTAAGTGAGGACTTCGCCGACGGCAACCGCTGCCGGTGAGGCGCTGACCACGAGCTGGAGGGCGGGATTGCGCTTGTCCACGCTCTCCGTCCAGTTACTGCTGACCGTGGCGCCCTGCGGCGAAATACCTATCCCGGTCAGGATGTTCACCAACGGATCAGGATCGTTTTCCCGCACGATGTAGGCAAGTTCCTGCTGGTATGATGCGCCTGGAGCCAGAGTCTTTGGTACATCGACAAGCAGGCCGGTCAGTGAGTCGACGACGGTGATGCTGTTCAGAGGCGTGTCGCCATCATTTTCCACGCGCACCGTGTAGGTAATGGTGTCGCCAATGGCCGCCTGGTCGACGTCGGCCAGTTTGGTGACGCGGATCGAGGGCACAGCACGGGCCACCGGCGTACTGCTCACCGTAAAGGGAAGCTGGATTCCACCGGCGGTTGCCAGAATAGAAACCTGATTAACAACCGGGTCCGGGTAGGCGGGTAGCATGTTACAGCTGAATGTCATGCTGAGTGAAGCGCCCGTTGCCGCTGGCAAGGTAAGGGTCCCGGCCTGTGCCTGCAAGGTGGCTTCCAGCGTGGACAGGCTAGGTGCGGGTGTGCATGTCCCGAAGGTGTTGCCTTCCAGGTACAGGTCGCTGATTGAGTCGATGGTTGTTTGCAGGGGGCGATTGTTGCGGATCGTCAGTGTCCAGGGGATCGCTGCACCGACTTCGATGGCTTCCGGGGCTGTCAGGTTCAGGGTGATGCTGGGGCCTTCCACCCGGAACTCGGTGTTGATGCCGGGATCAGAGGCCCGGTCGATGTCGCAGCGATTAGCGGTGCCAGCATACCCCCAGCCAAAGAAGGTATAGTTGACCAGCGTTGGGTCAGTAGGCTGAGCCACGTAATCGATATGGCCGGTGATCTGTTCGCCGGGGGAAAGCACACCGTCAAAAGGCTCTACATCCCAGACGGGCTGGAGGCGCGGGCCGTGCGTCATGACGATCTCGCCCCAGACGCCGGTCAGGTCACCACTTGACCGGGTGTTGATGATAATCAGGTTGAAGCGGATGGTCTCGCCGGGAATCAGGCGCAGCAGTTCCCCGTTGGGGTTACCATTGTCACTGCCGGGAGCTACAGTACTCTCGCCGAAAATGCTGGAATAGGTGGTGACGGTGGTCAGCCCGACGCCAATGCTGCCATCCGGGTCAAAGCCGTCAGCACCGCAGAAGGCTGGCGTTGTCGTTTGACCGTTGGGACGGGTTGTTGTGGTGGGGGCAGATGGCGCGTCGGTAAGCGCCTGTACAGCAGGTTGTGAGGTCAGGAGAAAGCCGGAGGAGTTGAGGATAATCGCCAGGATATAGACGACCGTCAATCCGCGCAGCAGCCGCTTTGAACCCATGATTGTCCCCCCGCAGGCAGGTTGTCCGGCCTGGCACATCAGGGTGCGGCCGGATTCCTGGCTGACGCCATTCGGGTACCAGGTGGATAAACACTGCCTACATTATGGGGCGTCACGCGGCCTTAGGGCAAGTGCCAGAATGTACTACTGACGGACTCCAATTTGACGGATGGTTGTATCCTGCTATACTCATCGCCAAGGTATTGATCAGATATATTGGACAGGATAGATAACGGTGAAGATTTACACCCGGACAGGGGATAGTGGTGATACCGGTTTGTTTGGCGGCGGGCGCGTACGCAAGCATCATGTGCGCGTAGAGGCCTACGGTACGGTCGATGAGCTAAATTCGTGGCTGGGTCTGGTACGGACGCATCCGTTGCCGGAACAGGCCGCAGACTGGCTGGCAACGATCCAGAATGATCTGTTCCGCCTGGGTGCAGACCTGGCAACGCCCCTGACCGGGGGGACGAGCCGGACAGTGCGTGTTGAGCAGGCTGCTGTTGATGCACTGGAGCGGGCAATTGATCGGATGGATGAGGACCTGCCGCTCCTGGCCAGCTTCATCCTGCCTGGCGGGACGCCAGCGGCTGCAGCGCTGCACGTGGCGCGGACGGTGTGTCGCCGCGCAGAACGGGCAACGGTGGCCCTGGCTGACGTGGAAGCGATCAATCCGGTGGCGATCGTGTATCTCAATCGCCTGTCGGATTTTCTGTTCGCGCTGGCTCGCTGGGTTAACCTGCAAGCAGGCGAGAGTGATGTGTGCTGGTCGGCGCAGCTATGAGTACGACGGCTGTGCCTTGCGCCCGCCTCAGTCCAGCAGGCCCAGATACCCCAGGAGGGCGTCAAGTCCCAGCGTGTAGCTGCGCCAGCCAAAACCGCTGATCTGGCCCAGGCAGGCCGGGGCTGTCAGCGAGTGCTGGCGGAACGGCTCGCGGGCATAGATGTTGCTCAGGTGGACTTCCACGACCGGGAGGTCGATGGCGCTGATGGCATCGCGCAGGGCAATAGAAGTATGCGTGTAGGCACCGGGGTTGAAGATCACACCCGCCGCCCAGTTGCGCGCAATGTGCAGTGCGTCGATGAGCACACCTTCGTGATTGGACTGCTGAATGCGTACCTGTACCCCGCGCTGGCGGGCGTGATCCTGGATGCGCTCGTTGATGTCGTCCAGCGTCAGCGAGCCGTACACTTCCGGTTCGCGTTGCCCCAGCAGGTTCAGGTTCGGGCCGTGCAGGATCAGGATTTCCGGACTCATGGCTGGCTTAGCTCCTTTAGAATGGCCATGACGGCGTCGGGCGGCACATTCTCAACGATCTGCGGCTGACCGACACCTTTCAGCAGCACGAAACGATTGCGACCATCCTGCCATTTCTTGTCGACTGCCATTGCCTGCCACAGACTCTCCGGATCGTAAGGGCCGCAATGAACTGGCAGGCCGACCTGCTGGAGCAGATCAGTAATGCGGGCAGGTAGATCTGGCTGGCACAGTCCCAGCCGGGCGGAAAGCCGCGCTGCCGCTACCAGCCCGACCGCGACAGCTTCCCCATGCTTCCAGGTGTAACCGCTGACCTGTTCCAGGGCGTGGGCGAAGGTATGGCCAAGGTTCAGATGGGCGCGGATGTTCTGCTCGTAAGGGTCCTGGCGCACAACATCAACTTTCACCTGCACAGCGCGGGGAATGAATTCGGTTGCCCGCTCTCGCTTCAGCAGGGCGGGATCGAGCAGAGCTGGATCGGCCAGCAGGCCATGCTTGATCACCTCTGCCAGTCCACAGCGCCATTCGACATCTGGCAACGTCTCCAGGACCTCCGGATCGATCACGACCAGCGCAGGTTGTTTGAAGGCGCCGACCAGATTCTTGCCTTCTGGCAGGTCGACGCCGGTCTTACCGCCAACGCTGGAATCGACCATGGCCAGCAAACTGGTCGGTACCTGTACCAGACGCACCCCGCGCATGTATGTCGCGGCGACAAAGCCCAGCAGATCGCCGATGACACCGCCACCCAGGGCGATAATCAGTCCCTGTCGATCCAGGCCGAGCTGGGCCAGGCCGCTGTAGACCACGCGGCAGGTCTCCAGTGTCTTGTACTGCTCACCATCCGGTAGGGTAACGGTCACGGCGTTCGGCAAGCGACCGGTCAGGGCGCGACCATAGAGGGGCGTCAGTGTGGTGTTGGTGCCCACGATGGTGCGCCCGGTCAGCCCGCGGGCGGCCAGAATCTCAGCCAGTTCCTGCAGCGCTCCCGGCGCGAACAGGATGTCATAGCCGCCATCAGGTGTGCTCACGTGGATGCAGTGTAGGTCTGCCATAAAGCCAGGATCGCCTCCATGGTTTCAACGGGCGTCAGGGTGCTGGTATCGAGGTGGTAGGGCAGGGCGGCATAGGCTTCCCGGCGAGCGGCCAGGAGGGCGGGAATCCGCTCTGGCAGGGCGGCCCCATGCAGCAATGGGCGGTCGGCCTTCGCTTGCAGACGTGCCAGCAGGACATCCGGTGAGGCCTCCAGACAGATCACCAGGCCGCTGGCGATCATGAGCGCCCGGCTGACCGGGTCAAGGAGGGCGCCGCCGCCGGTAGCGATCACCAGCCCGTCCTGCGCGGCCAGCTCGCGGCACAGATCGCGCTCCATGCTGCGGAAGGCGGCTTCGCCCTGGGTAGCAAAGATCGCCGGGATGCTCTGTCTGGCGCGTTGCTCGATTAGCGCGTCCATGTCCACGAACGGTCGTCCCAGCCGCTCGGCCACCAGACGACCGGCGGTGGTCTTGCCCGTGCCCATGAAGCCGGTCAGGACGAGATTCATGGGGCTGCTCACTCTCCCGCCTGCCGGTCATAGTTACGGAGGGCCATGCCGGTAAGCGCGTGCATCCCCAGCCGTTCGTAGAAAGGCCGCAGGGTGGTATCACAAACCAGATCGAGTGCGTACAGGTGGCGGCAAGTGGCGATCATCCGGCGCATCAACTCGGTACCGATGCCACGCCCCTGATATTCCGGTAACACCTCCAGATTGGGGATGAACGCCGCATGCACACCATCGCTGATCGCATTGGCAAAGCCAACCACATTCCCGGTGGAGTCGTCAATGGCCAGCCAGATGAAGGCGCTGCCCTGCAGAATCCGCAGGTGGGTCTGCGGCGTAGGGGGATGGGGCCATCCGACAAAGAACCCCGCCAGTCTATCGGGCGTGATGCCGGTCAGAGAGTCGGTGTATGTTATGGTCATGTCACAACTCCAGGTCGGGCGGCCAGTCAAAGCCGAAGCGCCACGGCTCGTTTCGCATAGTCATTTCCCCAACAAAACCCCGGCGCAGCGCAGCAAAACGGTCGCACATTTCATCCAGGTGATCGCCACCAAGTTTCTCCAGCAGCGCATCCGCCAGGATAAAAGCCACCATCGCCTCGCCGATGACAACCGCTCGTGGCACGGCACAGAAATCCGAGCGTTCGTAGACCGTCTGACTCGCCTCCGCAGTCGCCAGGTCCACAGTGCCAAGCGGCGTCAACGTTGTGCTGATCGGTTTCATGGCCGCCCGTACGACGAGCGGTTCGCCGGTGGTGATGCCACCCTCCAGACCGCCGGCGCGGTTGGTCTTGCGCCGCAGCAGACCGTCCTGCAGGATGATTTCGTCGTGAACCTGGGTACCACGCAGGGCCGTGTTGACGAAGGCGCGCCCGATTTCAGCGCCTTTGATAGAAGGGATACTACCAAGCGCGGCCAGCAATCGCCCGGTCAGGCGGCGATCCCAGTGGACATGGCTGCCCAGACCAGGCGGAAGGCCCAGCGCGACAATCTCGAAGATCCCCCCCAGCGTATCCCTGGCGATCTTGGCCTGGCGAATGGCCTCACGCATGGCGGCGTCGGCGGTCTCGTCTGGGCAGCGAACTTCACTGGCTTCGGCTCTGGCGAAACGGGTGCGGTAGTCTAACTCTGGCGGCAGGTCGATCTCCACCGGGCCGATGCGGGTCACGTAGCCGCCAACCTCAATCCCGAAGACGGCCAGCAGTTTCTTGCAGATGGCCCCGACCGCTACCCGCGCTGCGGTCTCGCGAGCGCTGGCGCGCTCCAGAGCAAGGCGGAGATCGCTATAGTTGTATTTGATGGCCCCGGTCAGGTCCGCATGGCCGGGGCGCGGCGTGGTCAGTGGTTCGATCTCACGCCCGGCCCAGTTTTTCCAATCCCGGTTACGGATGATCAGGGCAATGGGCGCACCCGTAGTCTGCCCGGCCATCACGCCAGCGGTCAGGCGCACCTGATCGCGCTCGATCTGCATCCGTCCACCGCTGCCGTAGCCCTCCTGGCGGCGGGCCAGGTCGCGGTTGATCTCATCCGGATCAAGGTGCAATCCGGCGGGCATGCCTTCCAAGATGGCCGTGAGCAACGGGCCGTGCGATTCACCGGCAGTGAGAAAACGCAGTCGTGTGGTGTTCATTCCAGGGCCTGCCTTGCTGCCTGCAACATGATGTCAACGGGTGCTTCCTGGCCTGTCCAGAGGGCGAAAGCCGCTGCTCCCTGACGAACCAGCATCCCCAGGCCGTTATAGGCCATGGCGCCGGCCTGTCGGGCCTGCTGCATCAGCCGGGTTTCCGCCGGGCGGTACACCATATCATACACCACCGCTGCAGGTGGAATGCGTACACCGGGTAGCCAGGGGGATTCGTTGTCATGCGGCCACATCCCGACCGGTGTGCAGTTAACGATCAGCCGCGTTTCCGCCAGGTCAAGCTGGCCAAGTGCTTCCCAGACGGCAACGTGAATCCCGGGTAGTTGGGGTACACTGCGCCGAACTTCCTGCGCCAGTTCCTCGCCATGCGCTGGCGTGCGGGCAACCACGGTGAGCGTATAGCCCTGCCGGGCAAGCACAAAGGCAGCAGCGCGAGCCGCGCCCCCAGCGCCCAGGATCAGGGCAGCGGCTCCTGGCTCGGGGGGGCCAACCAGGTTGAGCAGATCATGATGGAAGCCATCAGCGTCCGTATTTGTCCCTTCCCAGCGGATCTGACCGTTTTCCGCAACCGGCAGGATCGTGTTGACCGCGCCAATCAGGCGTGCTTCCGGGCGGATGGCATCCAGCAGATCGATAACCGCGCGTTTGTGGGGCACGGTGACATTCAGGCCACACACGCCTTCCGCCTGCAACCTGCGCAGGCCAGTGGCAAGTTCATCGGGCCGGAGAGGATAGGCGTCGTAGCGCCAGTTCATGCCAAGGGCTGCGAAGGCGGCGTTGAACATGGCAGGGCTAATACTGTGTGCGACAGGCCAGCCAATCAGGCCGACACGATTCATGGTCGTATCGATCATTGTATCGGTGCTCCCAGCCGGGCCAGCGTGGACGCAAATCCAGGGAATGAATCCGCTGCGCAGGCGGCATCGTGAACGATCGTTGTCCCGGCAGCGACCAGACCGGCGACAGCCAGACTCATGGCAATGCGGTGATCGTCGTGACCTTCGACAACGGCGCCACGCAAAGTCTGCGGACCGCGAATAACGAAACCGTCTTCGCGTTCGGTGATGGTCCCTCCCAGTCTGCGTAACTCGTTGGCCATCATCGCAATACGGTCAGTTTCTTTGACCCGCAGCTCGCGGGCGTCCCGTACGATGGTCTCTCCTTCGGCGCACAGAGCAGCAATCATCAGGATGGGGAACTCGTCGATCATGCGCACAACGATATCCCCGGAGACTTCACAGCCGATCAGGGATGCCGCTTCTACAGTGAGCGTGCCAACGGGATCGCCGCCGGCTGTTCCAGTTTCGTTCACGGTGATGCGGGCGCCCATTGCCGAGAGGACGTCCAGCAGGCCGGTGCGGGTAGGATTGAGGTCGACATTTTCCACTGTCACACGGCTACCCGGCACAATGGTTGCTGCCACGAGCAAGAAGGCAGCGGACGAAAAGTCACCGGGGACGGTGAGATCGAGAGGATGGAGCGGGTTGCCCGGCTGAAGGGTGATCTGGTTGCCTTCCTGCCTCAGGTCTGCGCCCATGGCCGCCAGCAGACGTTCCGTGTGGTCACGGGCGGGGCCGGGCTGGGTGATCGTAGTTGGGCCGCTGGCAAACAGACCGGCCAGCAACAGGGCGCTCTTGACCTGTCCACTGGCAATGGGCATGACGTAGTCGATGCCGTGCAGCGATGCCGGTTCGAAATGCAGTGGCGGCAGGCCGTCGGTGTCGGTCACCCGCGCACCCATCAGGCGCAGCGGTTCGGTGAGCCGGCGCATCGGGCGGCGGCGCAGCTGAGCCGATCCGTCGAGTGTGCTGGCAAACGGCTGCCCGGCCAGAATACCCGCCAGCAGACGCAGACCCGTGCCCGCGTTGTCCAGGTAAAGCGGTTCGCGTGGCGGGTGTAGCGTGCCACCCTGGATCAGCAACGTGGTCGGCTCGGGGATTTCGACTGGCACACCCAGCGCCCGGATGGCCCCAAGGGTTGCCAGCGTGTCGCCAGCCGGGAGCCAGCCGCGGATGATGCTCTCGCCATGAGCCAGCGCGGCGAACATGGCTGCACGATGGCTGATGCTCTTATCCCCGGGGACGGCGGTGTGACCACAGAGCGCCGGAGAGGTAATGATAGTCAAGGTAGTGGGATCGGTCATGGCTGTTTCCCCCGGGGGAGAGGCGGCTGTCCGGTGTCATGGCTGGTTGCCCAGCGGACACGGGCATCGTGGGCGCTTTGCAGTAACCGGGCAAGCTCGTCAGTGTCGTGGGCAATCAGGGCAACCTCAAGAACGGCCAGCTGGACACGGAAGAGCGCCAGCAGGCGAGCAATGGCCGTGGTATTGGTGCTGATGATATCGGTCATCATGCGGATGTCGCTGGCGGCCAGGCGGGAGGTGTCGCGGAAGCCGCTGGCAGCCAGGTCCCAGATCATGGGGTCTGCCTGTGCTTCCCCGTCCACCGTGCGTACCAGGGCTGTGCTGAGCAGGTAAGGCAGGTGGCTGATTCCGGCGACCAGGTGATCATGGCGTTCGGCCTCCATCTCAACCGGCACGGCAGCCAGTGCTTCCACCAGTTCCAGCGCACGCAGACGGGCGGCAGGGGTGACCCGGCGTGGCGGACACAGGACAAAGGGCCGACCCCGGTACAGGCTACTATCGGCCTCCTGGATGCCGCTGCGCTCCTTGCCGCACATCGGATGCCCGCCCATGGCCAGGACGCTGATCGGCAGGTTGCTCATGGCCTCGCAGATACGGGCCTTGGTGCTACCCAGGTCGATCAGCAGGGTGTTGGCGCGCAGGTAGCTGCCAATCCGGTTTTGCAGCATATCCAGGATTACCCGAACCGGCGCCGCAAGGACAACGGTTTGCGCTTCCGCGACTCCTGCCTGCAGATCGGATGTCGCTACGTCGACGATCCCCTGCTGGAGGGCAAAGTCCAGCGTTGCCCGGTCGGGATCGATACCAACCAGTTGCCGGACTTTCCCTCGCAGGGCCAGGGCCAGCGAACCGCCCATCAGCCCCAGCCCAACAATGGCGACGGTTTGCTGTTGAAGGGTCATGCTCATAGCGTCCGATCTACAGCTTCGGCAATGCGGCGCAGTTCCTGCATCATCTGGGCAAAGCGCTCCGGAGTCAGCGATTGCATCCCATCGGAGACAGCCTCCTCCGGCCTGGGGTGGACTTCTACGATGATCCCATCTGCGCCGGCGGCGATGGCCGCCCGCGCTGCCGGCGCCACGTACTGCCAGTAACCGGTCGCATGACTGGGATCGGCAATCACGGGCAGGTGCGTACGTTCCTTGAGGACGGGGATGGCGTTGAGATCGAAGGTGTTGCGCGTGTATCGCTCGAAGGTGCGGATACCGCGTTCGCACAGCATGACGCGCATGTTTCCGTGGCTAAGGATGTATTCGGCAGCCATCAGCAATTCCTCGATGGTGTTGCTCATACCACGTTTGAGCAACACTGTGTGCTGGGCTTTGCCCACGGCGTGCAGCAGCGAGTAGTTCTGCATGTTGCGCGCGCCGATCTGCAGCACATCGGCGTAGTCGCAGACCAGGGGGACCGTGCCGGGGTCCATGACTTCAGTCACGATCGGCAGGCCAGTTTGTTCGCGCGCTTCGGCCAGGTACTTCAGGCCCTCTTCACCAAGACCCTGGAAGGCATAAGGTGACGTGCGGGGTTTGAAGGCGCCGCCGCGCAGGGCGGTTGCTCCCGCCTCTTTGACCGCATGAGCGGTTTCCAGAATCTGCGAACGGCTCTCTACCGAACAGGGGCCAGCGATGACCGCGATTCGCGTGTCACCAACCTGATGATCGTTGAGAGTGACCAGGGTGTTATCGGGGTGGAATTCGCGGCTGGCCAGCTTGTAAGGATGGCTAACCGGCATCGTGCGCTCGACGCCTTCCATCAGTTCGAGTTGCTCGCGGTACTGGCGGACACTGCCATCCCCGACGACCCCGATGATGGTGCGCTCCTGGCCGCTGCTGATATGAGCTTCATAGCCCAGTTTCTTCACACGGGTGATCACGGCGGAAATCTCTTTGGTCGTAGCGCCGACCTTCATCACAATAATCATCACTTAAGCCTCCTTGGCCCCGAGGGGGCGATCATCCTGACCATCAGGCGTGAGTGGGCGGTTGAGGGCGCGATCGGGCCTCAGCACCTCTGCGCCACGGAGATAGATATGCCGGATTTCGTGCTGAGGAAGGCGGGTATTCCAGTGAATAAGGACGCGGATACAACGCGGCATGCCCCCCGGAGGGACGATTTCGACAGCGCTGAGCAGGGCCGCGTTGAGCCAGCCCAGCTGACGGGCGGCTGTTGCCGGGTAGGCACTGGTCAGGTCAGGCGTGGCAGTGAAGATCACGCTGGCGACATCAGCTTCTTCGATCCCGTTGGCGGCGATCAGCGCCTGCAACAGCTCGCGGGTGACGCGATGGATAGCCTCCGGTGTGTCGGCATCGGCCAGGGTAGCGCCACGAACACCCCGGCAGGCTATGGGAGGAAGATCAACCATGTTCCCGTCCTTGCAGCAATCATCCCCGATAACAAAAAACGCAGGGGCGTTAGCCCTGCGCTTGTCCTGACCGGTAGCCTGTGATCCGTCGTCAGCCGCTAACGCCTGCGTCCGTTATGTCGCTTCGCGTAAAAATAGAACCCAAAGTAGCCGCGGATGCGGCTGCACTCGGCATGGTTCTTGGCGACGAAGCGAACAGACTCAGGCACTCTGGTGACTCCTGTACGGCCAATCTGGAATGAGGATAGCGGGATTATCCGGCGCTGTCAACAACTCCGGAAGCCGGTTTGTGCAGGTTGTCTTTTCCCCTACCAGCGGTGATGCACATGCTCACGGATATAGCGATTGTAGACATCAATGACTTTGTCCATGTAGGGCTTAGGGAGCGGGGCCAGTTCTCCCGCTGCGATATTCTGCCGGGCCTGATCTGGCCGCTTGATGCCGGGGATGGCGCATGTCACAGCATCAAACATCGTGATCCAGCGCAGCGCAGCATCGATCATCGTGTAGCCTGGTGGCAGCGCTGCCTTCAATTCTTCGACCGCCTGCAGACCGACCTCAAAGGGCACGCCGGAGAACGTCTCGCCAACGTCAAAGGCTTCACCATAACGGTTGTAGTTGCGGTGATCATCCGCGCTGAACCGGGTTTCGGGCGTCATCTTGCCAGTCAGCAGCCCGCTGGCCAGGGGGACGCGGGCCAGGATACCCACCTGTTTCTGCTTCGCAACCGGGAAGAAGTCATCGGCGGGCTTGAGCCGGAACATGTTGAAGATGATCTGCACGCTCTGGATGTTGGGATAACGTTCTACGGCGGTCAGCGCCTCGCTGACTTTTTCCACGCTGATACCGTAGTAACGGATCTTGCCTTCCTGCACCAGGCGTTCCAGAGCCTCAAAGGTGGAATCCTGCGTGTAAACCGGGGTCGGTGGGCAGTGAAGCTGAACCAGATCGAGGGTGTCGGTTTCCAGGTTCTTCAGGCTGCGCTCCACAAACGCCGAGAGATTGGCATAGTTGTAGCCTTCGGCGGTGTGGGGATTCAGGCGGCGGCCCGCCTTGGTGGCCACATAGACACGCTCTCTGCGGCGCTTGAGGGCGCGGGCGATCAGCCGCTCGCTGCGCCCATCGCCGTACACGTCAGCGGTGTCGATGAAGTTGACACCCAGGTCAATCGCCGTATCCAGGGCGTTGAGGGCATCTTCCTCGCTGACATTGCCCCAGTCTGCGCCGATTGCCCAGGCGCCAAAGCTGATCACCGATACGTGCATATCTGTGCGACCCAGTTGTCGGTACTCCATACTTTGTGCTCCTTTAATGCTCTAAACTTCGTTCAATAAAGTCAGTCAGTACCTATCCCTTGCGCACGGCCAGCACGGCGGCGGCTACTGGCGGCGGCGAGGGGCACGCTGGAAGGCTAGCGGCAGAAGGGCCAGAATGGCAACAAGCAACACCCATGGCCAGCGCTCCGCGATCCCACCCAATACCATTGCCGGAATCACTTCATAGGTTGCCAGCAGCCCGATTGCACCACCGAGCAAAAAGATGATGCCAGGTGTCACCAGACGGGCTTCCCGTCCGCGATCGGCGGCCGCTGTGAGCAGGATGGCCAGGCCAAGCTGCGCGACATACAATGGCCACTGGCGGTAGTCAAAGACGCCTCCGGCAATTGAAAGCGCAGCTGCTGCCAGCCAGAACAGAAAGATCAGCGCCAGAAACAAGGCTCCCCGCGCCTGGCGTCCGGAATACAGCCAGTACGCCAGCAGGCTGAGGGCAAAACCACCAAGGGCAATAGCCGCTATCGCCCCCGGCATCAGCATATAGCCGCCAGAGAGAACCGGCCAGATCAGGATCACGCCGAGGGCAAGCAGCAGTATCCCGGCAAGCGTGGTGTACAGACCCCGCTGAGGGCGGGAGATCGGTCGATAACCTGGCGGGCGTACCGTGTCAACAGCCTCGTGTTCGGCGGTCTGACCTACCCGTTGCAGAAGAGGCAGTGGTTCAGGCAGTTCGTTGGTTTCTGGTTGTTTGTCTGTGGTTGCTTCTGCTGCAGATGCTGCTGTCTCTTGCTCATCGTCTGGAGGAATCATCCCGTCATCTGGTAACCCGGACATGCTTCACTCTCCCTGCCATGGGGGCTTGCTGCCCTATTGTAGCAGACCGTAACGCTCCACGCCCTAAGCAGTAAGCAGTATCGCATCTGACATGGATTGAGTACACTCCCACCGTGGGTGATGGCTATTCCAATCAAGGATGCGACTGACCATGCAGGATCCACATGGGGAACTGGTGATCTCGACAACGTTGCGCGAGTCGATGGCTACCATTGCCGGTGCCATCTGTGCTGTGTGGGAAACCGAGTTTGACACTCCGGCAGTCTACGCTGAACATTGCCGGGTCAATGCTGCCGATCTGGCGCACTCCATTGTCGCGCATCTGCCGGACGGACAACTGGTTGGGATCGGGATACTCTGCCGC